>OHFD01000805.1_pt1 | contig 9386 bp, 7 predicted proteins | sample 1567451 | NCBI WGS metagenome assembly OHFD01 (sample SAMEA3879588, study PRJEB24766) | human gut metagenome | biome: human-associated habitat; feature: feces | place: USA | collected 1985/1987 | reverse complement strand
CTAAAATCAGACGGCATCCTCCGATATCATCCAATTCGCCTAATTTCAGGTGGGTTTGGGCGCGTTGCAGTTTACGAATGATGGAAGCAATTCGTTTGAGACGATAAGTGCAGACGGATTCGGCAAAATAATTTGAGCACTTTAAGACCTCTGAAAAACACTCTTGAGTGGCTTCGATATGCTGATCACGCCAAGCTTGTGCTGTATCGATAGCGAGCTGGTATTCTTCCGGCGAAACTGATTGTGCTCCTGCACGTAATATTTTCCCAGCATTGTTCGCTCTGTTCCGACTGATAGTGCCGAGGCTGATGGTAGTAAGGGGCGCGTCCATGGCCATCCACTATACTAGACTGATTTCAGATTTCATATATATGAGGGGAGGATTGACATGGCAACTGTGGTGGATGTCGCGGCGTACATTCTTAAACGCTGTGGAGCAATGACCACTATGAAATTACAAAAGCTCGCGTTCTATTCGCAGGCGGAATCTTTGGCTCGTCGTGGACATCCTCTTTTTGACGAAGATTTCCAAGCATGGCGTGGCGGCCCTGTATGTCGTGAACTGTATGCGCAGCACAGGGGAAAATTCCTTATCCGTGAAGGCGAGCTTCCTGTGAACGACTGTGGAAAGACGCTTTCTGAAGAAGAAAAGCAAACCATAGATGCAGTGTGCGCGGTGCTGTCGTCTCGTACGGGAAATGAGCTAAGCATAAGGACGCACGCTGAGAGCCCTTGGAAAATCGCGCGCGGTGATTTGCCGCCTTCCGCTCCATGCGGCACGATTATCAGCAAAAAGACAATTCAAGAATATTATGCCGCTAATCCCATTGTGCGGGAAAGTATGCAGAAACAAGTGCCAACGCCGAACACCTTTATTTGATCACTCACAGTCATCTAGGCGTCTAGAACGCTGTTCCCCGTGATTGACGTTAGCTACGTGCCGGTCAACGAGGGGTGGCGGATGGCTCTTGACGGATGAAGTCGAGCAGGATGCGGACCGCGTAGATCGCCAGCAGGATTCCAAGTATTTGAAGAATTGCCAACGGCTTGCTGGTAGAGGTTCTTCAGGTTGAACAGTCGGACCCAGAGCAGTTACTCGGAAGTTGCGTAGTAGATGATTGTGTTGAAATAGCCCAACAAAACATCACCAGCTTCATCGAGATGGGTGACGTTTCTGGGACTCTTGGTTCCTCTCTGATAAAGCGCATTAAAATATATGGAAAAAAGGGGGAGTCTGCCTTGGATGCGTTTTTCTTGCGGTGGTTGCATGCTTCTGGCCGCTTCGGCACGTTCTGTGTCCCTAAATGTCGCACGATTCCATTTTCGGCTGTTTTTTGGAATCGTGCTACATCGTGCACCCCCGTAGTTGCAGAAAAGTGCCGAAAAACCGGTTTGGGGGGGTATGGAATAGGCGGAAAACCGCATTTCGGCAGGAAAAATGTTGCACGATTCGAAATTTGCCCCGAAAATCGGAATCGTGCAACAAAATTCGTCGTTTCCTTCCGTGGGTCCTCATCTCTTGGCAGGTTCTTGCGGCATGGTGTCCGCTGCAAGCTTGGTGTTTGGACGGTGAGGCGAGGGGCTCAGTGGCGTGCGCAGGGTCTGCCGATCGCGATCGTGGAGGAGATCGCGTTCGAGAACGGTTGGATCACGCGCGGCCAGCTCATGGAGTCCGCGGAGCGTTACGGCAAGAGCCCGTACGGCCAGCACCTCAAGGGTATAGCCGACGGCGAGATCATGCTCGTCCCCAACCAAAAGAGCTGATTCCTCGAGACTGATGGTGTATTAGGGGTGCTGCCTCATTGAGGCAGCACCCTGATGGCACTTTGACTGACGGTGCTTCTTATGGATTGCGTCGATGAGCGGCACTTCGACGAGGAGTGTTTTGACTGGAGACGTTCCAATGGGCGGCGCTTCGACTGGCGGTGAAGCGGGTCATCTGCCTTATGAGTGGCGGATTTGGGCGGCGTGAAAATGTCATTTCGCTTATCTGTGGCAGGCAATCGGCAGAGATATACCCTCTAACTGTGGAAAATGTACCCCCAAAGTGGCTTTTGCCCGTTATGACCTGCCATATATAGGCGAAATGGGAGTTTCCATCTCTCGGAATCTGCCACATATAAGCGAAATCATTACCCCTCCACTCAAAAAAGGCTTGCGTATAACGCTGTATGTACGCAAGCCATTCGAATTGAGAGCAATCGAAACGCCAGAAGGATCACTTACCGACCGTCGGCGTAACCACCCATGTCGGGACCATCGAAACCGCCGTCGAAGCCAGGACCGTCAGGACCCGGACCGAATCCTGGACCTCCCAGGCCAGCAGAACCGCCCGGCCCGCCGAGGAATTCACGCGCCGACATGCCATTCTCCCTACGGGAAGCGTCCACCGCTTCCTGCAGCACCTTGCGCACTTCGAATCCGTTGAGCACGTTCTTCAACGCCACCACGCCATTGCCGGACGACTGATCGCGCGTATCCAGCACAATCGTGCTCATGCCGAAGATGCGCTGCAGGAATGTACGTTCCACGCTGATATCCACGATGCGGAACAATTTGATCAAGTTAAAGTTCTCGTTCAGAATACCGGTTTTGACGCTCAATTCCTTATCGGTGAGCGTGTATACGGTGAACGTGAACGGCGTACGGCACCAATTGCGTTTACGCTGCCGCCACAGGACATTGCCGCTTGCAACCTTCATATGGTTTCCTTTTTCATCAGAGCCTAATTCGGATGGCCGCCCTATTGCGGCACCGCACATCATTCTACCGTCAACGCACTGTCGTCGGCAGGCAACGGCCACCCTTTACCGGACAGCGTATGTTTCACACATCGTTTCACATATTTCCCCGTACGAAAGGTCAGTTGTAGCCCTTCACTTCGCGGAAGATGCCGCTCAAATTGCCGTTGCGTCCGTCGAACACCTTGCCATTGGACAGCTTGGCCAAATCGTTGAGCTGCTGCGAATCCGCGTCGCCGAACATGATGGAGAAAATCGGAACGCCTTTGCCATCGGACGCATACTGCTGCTTGAACTCGTCAAGCTTCGCCGTGTCCGACTGCCCGTCGGTCAGCAGCGCGATCGCCACCGTGTAATCGTCGCGGTCGGACGGCAGATTCTTCAACGCGACTTCCAGCGCATTGTAGATGTCCGCATTGCCATTTGCCACCTGATTTTCGCTGGCGGCCAGCAAGGTCGCGGTTTGCTTGCCTTGCGCGACCTGCGCCACTTTCGCGCTGCTGTTGAAGGGGATGAACACGTTGACGTCGTCATCGCCCGGCTCGATATGCGAGGCGCGTGCCTGATCGGTGTCGAGGGCCGCCTGCAAACCGGCCACGGCACCGCTTTTGCCCTTGCCTGACATCGATCCGGAATAATCCACCACCCACAAGGTGTAAGCGGGCTTGCGCAGGACGGTCTGATACTGGTCGAGCGCCTGTTCGATGATGTCGGAGGATGGCATGGTGATGGTTTTCAGCACCGATGAATCCGATTTGACGCCCCATTCCTTACGGAACGAATCCTTCACCTTCGCATCTTTGGCATACGCCAGCGTGCCGTCCGAACCGGTTCTACGACCCGCCTGTTCGAACAGTTTCTTGGAATCCTTCGACGTGATCGACTTGCTGAATCGCTTGAACGCATCCTCTTTGTCCTGCCTGCGATCCACGTAAGCAAGCGGCGAATCGGAAATCGCGATGCCGTCGGACGGATAGACGGCCAGCAGCGGCTCCTTGTTCTTCGCCGTCAACGCCTTGTCCGCCTGGATGACGAGCGATTCGTAGTTCACCATGGAATCGTTCGTATCCGGGTCGTTGACGACCATGTCCTTCAGCCAGTCGGACGAGCCGGATGAACGATTGACGCCCGACAGTACGGTTTTCACGGACTTACGTAATGAAGCATCGTTCAAATCGTCTTTGGTGAGTGCCGACTTACCGCCGTTCAGCGCCGTCAGAAACGCCATGTACGCCGACGCTCCGGAATTCGATTGCGTGGCGGACGTCATAGCGAACGACAGCTTCTTGGCCTTCACCGCATCCATAATGTCCTTCGTGGACACCGGCTTCGTTGTACCGTCCGTATTCGCCCAGCCGAGTTCCTCAGCCTTGCTTTGCTTCACGCCGAACACCACCGGCGTGGTGGACGTGGAGACCTGGTCCTTGACGACGTGCTTGATATCCCCCATGGTGATCCACATGCTGCTGGCCGGCCAGACCGCATCGTAATCCCTGCCCGCGTGATGGCCTTTGTTGCGCAGCGCGTCCATAACGTCCAACGACCCCATGTAGTCGACGGTCACTGACACTTTCGATTGTTTGGCCGCCTGTTCGATGGCCCCGCTCACTTCCTTGTTTTCGGAGCCGGAGGCGATGCGGATGGAATCTTTGGCACCGTCCACGGAATATGTCGCGGTTGTGCCGCTGTTCGAATCGCCGTCCGACGTCGCATTGGAAGCGCTGTTCGTCGAACCGCATCCCGTGAACAGACCTACGATCAAAGCGATGACCCCAGCCGCCGCACCAAGTTTGCGTGCGTTCATCTTGTGTTGGCCCTCCGTTCATATTGCGCCAAAAACCGTTCAGCGCACCCGGAAAACATTTCCGAATGCGCTGAAAACATGTTCTGTTATGTGCGATTGATTATAGTCCGATTTTACCGAACGGCCATTTTGCCGTCTCATTTTCGTCATTATTTTCGTTTCCCCCTCATTCCGCCCTTTCCGCTCTCTTCCACAGACGTAGCCGACGCCGCCTATACTTGGTGCGGCTACTTGTTGCGGCACAATCGCAACTATGCAATCACAGGCATCGCAACGGAAAGGTGGGCGCATGGGCAGCTTCAATCGCAGGCAGGAAGCCGACGATCTCACCGACTACGTCAATAACGGATGGCTCAGTTCCGCCGAATTCGACGGGCCGACTTTCCTGTGGAATCATCTCATCCGCGAAGCAAGCCAGAAGGATGCCGCGCGTCGCAACGATGTGCCGGTCGCCAATCTTTCCGACGCGGACGTGGTCATCAACATGCCCATGCAATGGTATTTCGACGCCCTCGCCTCCATGGTGCCCACCGCGGAACGTACCGATACGGGCGTGGAGATTCCACGCATCGATATGCCGACGTTTTCGATCGATTCGCAGGCGCTGTCCGGCGTGGACGCGGTGGTCGGCAACGCGGTGATCAGCACGCGATGGCTTGACGCGGTCGGCAATCTCGCCAAAGCTGTGGAGATGACCGCAAGGTTCGTCGGCAATGTGGCCGACCGTGACAACGAGGGTTTCGACTACCTGAAAGATCTGATTCAGACCGTACGCGTGTACATGGATGCCGTGGCCTGCAACGCCGATCCGATGACGGGCGAGCAGGCGTTGCGCATGATCACGCAGGTGGCGTGCAATGAGGATTTCCGGCTCAACGCCATGCAGATGGTGGAGCTGCTGTCTTGCGGACTGTCGTTCGCGCAATGGGATGATACGCGCATGTTCGCCTATGACGCGTTGAACAAGGGCATTGCCGCGATGCGTGATTTCGCAGCGAAGTCCGGTAATGGCGATGCAAGCAGCACTACTGGCGACACTATGAACAGCGTCGGCAGTATCGACAGTGATGTTACGGGCGATACGGGTGCACGCGACGCCACCGCAACGCAATCTCACAACCTCCGTGATACGTCCTCTGACGCGGACAATGCGCATAGCACGAATAGTACAGACGCTGCGGACGGCGCGGATACCGCGAACTCGATCACGCATTCCACGGGCGCTGCCGGCGATTCCACTACCGGCGGTTCACCTACCCTCTCCCCCGAGGAACTGAACGATCTCGCCATGCTTGACCCATCATTCCTGTCCAAACAGCAGCTTGCGCAGACCGCGCAAAACCAGTTCGACCATGCCGTGCAGTTCCTGCGGCACGATCTGATGCGGATCAGTGGCGATGCCGAGGAGGCCGATCGTTTCCTGCGCGACAACCATACGTCCGAGCCGCTTGCCGACGCGTACGCGGCGCGGCTGATCGCTGCCGAACGGTGGCAGGATCTGCTGAATTTCGTCGATCTGGTGGAGCGTGACGCACCGAACCAGTGCACGGTCATGTTCCCCGAGGAAGTGGTGCCGTACGAATGGGAGTCGATTCGTGAGGCCGCTTTGGAGGCGTTGGGCCGCGGCGGAGAACTGGTCGCGATGTATCAGGAGCGGTTGGATGACACGTACGATCCCAACACCGAGCTCAATCGTATGAAGCTTCAGGCGTGGACTCAAGCCAAGGAATAGGCGGCGCACGGCTCAGCGCATCCGCCGCCAGTTCCTCATCTATCGCAGGCTTCCACTCTCATTCCCATCAGTATTTCCACCATCGCTTCCACAACTGACGCGCAACGTGGCCAATTGGAACGGATGCAGGCTCAGCATCGCTCCTTGCGCCGTTCTTGCCACGGACGGATCACCGTCGGCAAAAGCCGCGGGCAATTCGGCATCCAGCCGCGCATCCTCCATAATGGAACACTCGCGTACCGTGGCCTTCCCCAAAGCGGCGTTGACGGCAAGTCTCGCATGGGCTTCGCCGCCGACCGCCTCATAAACGCGCAGTATCAGATCTCCGGAACCGTCATCGGCAAGCTTGACCCAGTCAAGCACCATGACGCCATCCACCGGGTTGAGCTGCGCCAGCGGATCGAACGCCGGCACAGCAGGCAGCACGGCCGCGTTGAGACGGTTCGCCTCGTCAAGCACAGCCGGCATACTGGCATCCGCCACAACGTTCCACGCGAACTCATGCACGCCCTTGTCAGTGTTCGGATCGGGGTATAGCGGGGACGACAGCAACGAAAGTCGAATCATCGTGCCACGCACCGGCCCGGAAGCCGTGTTCCGGTGAATCGGCGAAACGTCGGAACCGTAGGTGCTGGCGTTGACGACCGCAGCCGCATAGCCGGCATCGGCGACGCGTACGAACCGGTGCGTGCAGCTTTCGTATTTCGCCTCGTCGGAACGTGTGTTCTTCTGAATGGGCCGTTCCACCATGCCGTACTGGCATTCGTACTGCGCCCGGTCGGCCTGGATAGCCATGGGAATGTCGACTTTGAGGAATCGTTCGGATGCCCGCCAATCCACTTTGGTCCGGAATTCAAGGCTTTTCGACTTTGCCCGCAATGTAATGCAGGCATCGATGGACACCCCGTCGGTGGTGCTGGACACGTGCACGGTGGCTCCGCCGCGTTTTGTCTCCGTCACTCGTTCCACATGCGAGTCATCGATGCCTTCGGCGCTGAGGAAGGCATCGCGCTGGATGTCCCATGCGTCCCACTCGTATGGCTCGTCGCGGAGAAGCTCGTAATGCCCGATTCCACTGCCGTCGGGCACCAGTTCGTGTCCATTATCAAGGTCGATCAGTGAACGGACCGTACCGTCTGGTGCGATGATGGCACGTAGCAAACCGTTGTCAAGTATGATTCGACCGTCGTCGCATGTCGTTGCGATGGTGGATTCATCGGCGACCGCGTCGGTGCCGTTCGCGTCATCATCCTGCGTTCCCACTGCCGCGGTGCGAGCAATCCACGAATCGCCATTCTTTGCCGTATATGGGACGATGGCCGCGTTCGATCGCATGTCGGCATCATCCCGCACCGATGCGATGGAAGCACCCGCTTCAGCGGCGATATCACGCAGTCTTGCGATGTCGCGCACGTAGTCCGCACGCGCCTGCCGATGCACCCATGCGATCGCCGATCCGGGAAGAATGTCGTGGAATTGGTTCAGCCCCATTCGAAGGAATGGTGGGGGAATTTCGTGGTGTCGTTCCATGAGATCTTCTGTGTGAGGAACCATTCGAAACCGGCACGACGTGCGATTTGCGGCCATGCCCCGCAATAACCGAAACTGTCGGGAAGCCACAGTCCTTTTGGTTCCACGCCAAGATGCTCACGGAAGTAACGCATGCCGAACGTGATCTGGCGGATCAGCGACTCACCTGTGGGCAGCATGTTATCGGATTCGACCCACATTCCGCCGACGGGAATGAATCGTCCTTCCTTGATGCGCTGCAGCATGCGCGCGAACAGGTCTGGATGTTCCTGTTCCAGCCACGCATACTGTTGGGCGGAACTCATCGCGTACGTGAAATCCGGATCCTCGTCCATCAGGGCAAGCACGTTGGACACCGTGCGGGCCACTTTACGGTGGGTTTCGCGCACGGGTCACAGCCATGCGGAATCGATATGCGCATGGCCGACCGCGACATGATGGATGACGCTGGAATATGCGGGTTCGGATAATACCCCGGCAAGCTTTTCCTTAGCTGGCTCCAGAGTTCCGGCGATATCACGCTCGTCATATGTGTTGAGTGATCGTTGCAGCGCTTTGGCCAGCTGCCAATATCGAGGATCATCATCCTTGAGTTCCCTCATCAGCGAGGTGACGGTTTCCAAGTCCATCAGATAGTCGAACACGTTTTGGTTGAAAGCGCACACGTCCATTGTGGTGAGCACATAGTCGGATGGACGACCGTCGGCACGCTCCCCCAGATTCATCGGCGCGAATGGCAGGTCAGCTTCGACCAGTGGATTCGATGCGGCCTCGACATATACCGTGAAACGACCGGCATCGTCAAGCTCCACATTCGCCACGCCATTGGCATCGATAAGCGGAATCCAGCAATTGTCTGGATTCACCGCTTTGATGACGCTGCCGTCAGGGCGATAGCATAATCCTTCCGCTTGGAAGCCCGGGCCACGATGTCGTTTCCATCCCAGATCTACAACCAGTTCGACGGCTCTGCCTTTGACCGACTCACGGTCGATACGTCCACGAACCTCGAACCATGTGGTACCCCATATCGTGCCCCAGGCACCAGGAACCATGAAGTCGAGAAAATCCACTTTGTTTTCCCTGACACGGGCAAGAAAGTCGGCGCTCTGTTCGGGTTCGCCTTCATTGGCGAAAAGCGCGTAACTGACAATGCGATAATGTTTCGTGCACATATGGCACAAGTCGTTGCCGCATCACTCGATCGGCACGTCTGAGTTGCTGATCTGGAAGAAGAAACATAGCTATCCCCTTGGCACATGATTCCTATGGTGTATCCATGGTGCCACAGCACAATCTCAAATCAAAAAACATCAAAGAGAAAAGTGGTTCTCAAAGCGGACATCCGGTGGAGACTCCGGATAAGGACCTTCGACGAGCCCGAAAGGCGTTGCCGGGAGGTCCGGGAGGTGATGAAAAAACGGGGGTTCCTGGAGCGACGCCCGCCGGGAAGCCCGGAAAGAGAGCATGAAAAAAGGGACCTCCCGGGAGCCAAAGGCTCGACCGGGAGGCCCGATACGTTTGAAGCGGCGGCGTGCTACTCTCCCACACCCTCTCGAGTGCAGTACCATCGCCGCGC
>OHFD01000798.1_pt1 | contig 9459 bp, 6 predicted proteins | sample 1567451 | NCBI WGS metagenome assembly OHFD01 (sample SAMEA3879588, study PRJEB24766) | human gut metagenome | biome: human-associated habitat; feature: feces | place: USA | collected 1985/1987 | reverse complement strand
TCTTTGTTACATATCGTACCCCCTACTAAAAACACAAAGAAGGTGAAACTATGGCAAAATCCAACCAAGGAAAATAAGGATTTTTTAAGAGAAAGAATTTCAGCGACAATCCGGATTTCGTGATTGATTACAAAGACACCAAGTTTCTTTCCCGCTATATTTCGGAAAAAGGCAAAATTATGCCGAGCCGCATTACGAACGTAACCGCAAAAACCCAGAGGGAAATTGCCCGCGCCATCAAACGCGCCCGCTATGTCGCCCTCCTGCCGTATGTTGCTAACTAAGGAGACAAAAACAATGGAAATCATTCTTTTGGAACATGTCGAAAAATTAGGCAAAATGGGCGATAAGGTTCACGTTAAGAGCGGATATGCCCGTAACTATCTGCTGCCGCAGAACAAAGCTTTGCGCGCGACGGAGGCAAACGTTGCTTATTTTGAAAAGCAGCGTGCGGAATTGGAAGCCCGCAACAAGGCTCTGTTTGAAGAAGCAACCAAGAAAGCCGAAGAACTGAAGGGCTTTTCCGTGGTTGTTATCCGCCAGGCGGCCGAAACCGGCCAGCTGTACGGTTCGGTTACCATCCGCGATATCGCTCATGCGATTAACGAGGCCGGGGTTGAATTGGAACGCCGTTTCGTTTCGCTGGACAAGCCGATTAAATATCTGGGCGTTTATCAGGTTAAACTGAGCCTGCATCCGGAAGTTTCGCAGACGATTTTGGTTAACGTTGCCAGAACCGCCGACGAAGCGAAGAAACAGGAAAAGGCTTACAGCAACGAGACCGCAGAAGCAGCGGCTCCGGTTGTTGAAGCGCCGGTTGCAGAAGCAGCCAACTAAGAAAAATCGCAAGAAGAGGCTTAGAAGAGGGGTGCATCAGCGCCCCTTTTTATGTAGACATTTGTGTAGACAGAGGGACGGATTTGCGTGGAGAGAGGGGCTGATTTGTATGGAGAGGAGCCGAGCAGGGCAGGGTATGGCTGAGCGCGGCAGGATGCGGCGGATAAGGTCAGCGGAATCTTTTCGGTGAGCGGTCAACTTCCAGCGTGATGTATTCAGGCGGGATGCAGCCGTTGGTCAATACCAGAAAATAATGTTTTATCGCAGCCCATGGCGAATAAGGAAGGTATTCGTCTTTTTCGCACAGGTGCCAGTCGACAGGGTCGTCGGCGGCGGCAGCTTTTATTTCAGCAATGCCGCTTACGGGGAAAATGTTTTCAAAATCGGGATTGTCCAGAATGGTCCGGCGCAGGTCTTTGGCATAGATTGCCTCGACAATGCCGTCTTTGAGGAGCTGTTCCAAGTTAACGGATATGATGTCGGCGCAATGTACCAGCGTGTTCAGATAAGGGTGCCGGAAGGTGTCGGACGGAGCGGTTTCGGTCAGGGCACAAACGGAGCGCAGCCGGCCGGGGAACGTATTTTCAAGATACTGCATAATGCCGGCAGGGTCTTCCGTCCCGGCTGAATGCGCATGTACTTTCAGACGGCCGGAAAAGTTTTCATCGCGGGGAAGCGCGGCGAGCGATTTGTATCCTTCGGCTTTGATTTTATCGTATTGGTAGGTATAGATATACATCTTCATAGCAGGCGCTTTCACAATCAAGAACGGAACCTGAACTTAATTGTAGCAAACCGGGGCGGAATTGTCAACAGTAGCGAAAGGGCGATAAGTATAGGTGATGGCAGCAGCCGAGAGATGGAGAAAGCGGCGGTTTCGGGATGGTGAACGCGGCAACCGAGAGATGGCGAAAACGGCGGTTGCGAGATGGCGAAAGCGGCTAAAAAAATATTGACATTTTGTCTAATTGTGCTTAAAATGCACCCCAATTACTAATTACTTAAATATTTTTATTTATGAAACTCAGATTTATTATTATTTTGGGCTTGCTGCTTCTGGCATGGAACAGCTGCCGCCATAATGAAACGAAAGCGCCCCTGGCAAAAGAAGCGTACGGATATGCCCGGCTTGACACGCTGAAACAATTGCTGACAATTAACGACGAAACGGCGAAAGATACGGCTGATGCCGTGAAAACGTACATAACGACGTATGCCGATTTTGGCGTTGGCAATGAAAAAATCGATTTGCGCGAAAAAGTTTACGTCTATGCCCGAGAAAGCACGGTCGAGCTTGTCAGCCATATGGATACTGACCGGCTGGCGGGATTGCTTCACGGCGCGGACAAACTGGCCCTGCATAATCTGCCGCGTTCGCCGATGACGTATCTGGTGCCGGGGCTGGCAGCGATTTTGCTGCTGCTTTATTATATCGGTTACAGGATGGTACTGAATATGCGCATGTCGGGCTGGCTTTTGCTGCGGACGGTGTGGGGCTTTTCGGTTTTAATGCTTGTTCTGATGATTATCGGCCTGTTTGCCAAATGGCCCGTATTAGGCCGGGAGACAATTCCGGTTAAGGCGGAGCAAATGAATGGCGTCATTTCCGGTACGGCTGTCAGTACAGATATACTGACAGGAAAACCGATTGGCTCATTGTCTGAGAAGACGGCCTATCTCTGGGAAGGACAGTATATCTATGCTTCCGGCGAGATTTCGCACGGCGAGCTGGGGTTTTTGCGCGATGCATACAATGAAATGACCGCTACTTTGCGCCGGTTGGTTTGGATTATCGGGTGCTTCTTTCTGTTTCTCGGGATGAGGATTGTTTCAGCCTGGGCGCTGCAACGCATTGAAAGTCTGACAGAGATAATGCATCTCGGGATGATGATGGCATTTTGCGGCGGAGCTGCGGCAGAACTGCAAAAATGCCGGGCGGCGGCAGGATGCTGCAAAGGCTGTGAAAACGGTTCTTGCGGCGGACATTGCGCCGGGGGAGAAAACTGCTCCGGGTGCACGTGCAATGCTGGGAATGAAAACGGTACCGGCGATGAAAACGGTGTCTGCCGTGATGCAGCCGACGAGGGCTGTTCCCACAACGATACGGATGATGAAAGCAGTTCCAGCGGCAATGCGGATCACGAAGACAGTACCCGCAAAATTACTGCGGCCGGGGAGAACAATCGTCCGGCCAAATAGTTATTATGCTGTATTGTGCTGCAAAACGGAAAGGGTACCTTCGGGTACCCTTTTTTGCGTTTAAAGTTTGTTTTGTCCGAGTGATTGTGCGTCGGTTAAAAACAGTTTTACTGGTCGAGGAATGACCGCAGTTTTTTGCTCCGGCTCGGGTGTTTGAGCTTGCGCAGCGCTTTGGCCTCAATCTGGCGGATACGCTCGCGGGTTACGTTAAACTGCTGTCCGACCTCTTCCAGCGTATGGTCGGTGTTCATACCGATACCGAAACGCATACGCAGGACGCGTTCTTCACGCGGGGTCAGCGATGACAGAATGCGGGTGCAGGTTTCCTTCAAATTCGAATGAATGGCGGAATCTATCGGCTGCAGCGCATTTTCGTCGGCAATAAAATCGCCCAGAGAGGAATCTTCCTCGTCGCCGACCGGGGCTTCAAGGCTGACCGGCTCTTTGGCAATCTTCATCACCTTGCGGATTTTGTCAACCGGCATGGACAGGCGTTTGGCCAGTTCCTCCGGTATCGGCTCGCGGCCCATTTCCAGCATCATCTGGCGCGAGGTGCGCACGAGCTTGTTGATGGTTTCTATCATGTGAACCGGAATGCGGATGGTGCGTGCCTGGTCGGCGATGGAACGCGTAATCGCCTGGCGTATCCACCATGTCGCATAGGTCGAGAATTTGTAGCCGCGGCGGTATTCAAACTTGTCTACCGCCTTCATCAGGCCGATGTTGCCTTCCTGAATCAGGTCAAGGAACTGCATGCCGCGGTTGGTGTATTTTTTGGAAATGGAGATAACCAGACGCAGGTTGGCTTCAATCATTTCCTTTTTGGCGCGTTCGGCTTCGCGTTCGCCGCGCTTAATCGTATCTACCATTTTGCGGTATTCGGAAATCGGCAGGCCGCATTCTTTGCTCATCTCGGCCAGAGAATTGCGGAGTTCGGTGATTTCGGCACGGTTGTCGTTAATAAAATTCTGCCAGTGCTTGTCTTTCTTTTCCGCCATTTTTTCAACCCAATGCGGGTCGAGTTCGGAACGCTGGTAGGCTTCAAGAAAGTCTTCGCGTTTAACGCGGGCGTTTAGAGCGAGGCGCATCAGCTTGCCTTCGACGCCCATCAGGCGGCGGTTCAGCTCGTTCAGCTGTTCGACCAGCTCTTCGACGCGGGCAGAGTTAAGATGGATTGAACTCATCAACTCAATCAGTTCCTTTTTGATGTTGATATATTTCTTTTCCAGCGAGGTCTGCGCCTTGCGTCCGGCCAGAATGGCCTTCATGCGCTGCGCCTGAATGCGGCTCAGCTCGTCATAATAGCTGGAGATTTTGTTTAAGATGTCCAGCACGGGCTCAAACAGCGCTGCTTCCATGGCGCTGATGGAAGTAGTGCTGTGTCCGCCTTCTTCATCCTCGTCGTCGAGTTCGCCGTCGGTTTCGCCGTCCATCTCGCCGGTGTCTTCAACATCTTCTTCTTCGGGCTCATCGTCGACCGTGCCGTCAAATTCGATATCGGTTTCCAAATCGTCGTCGATTTCGTCAAGGTTTTTGCTTTCCAGCTCTTTGGTAACCTGTTCAAGGTCGTCGTCAACCGGCGCGGCATCGTCGTCATAGACAATCGCTTCGGAATCAACGCCGTACATCATTTCAAGGTCAATGATGTTGCGCAACTGCATGGTGCCGGCGACCAGTTCGTCGCGCCATTTGGAAATGGCTTTCAGCGTCATCGGGTTTTCGCAGAGGCCGCCAATCATCACGGTTTTTCCGGCTTCGATGCGTTTGGCGATGGCAATTTCGCCTTCGCGCGACAGAAGCTCGACGGTGCCCATTTCCTTCAGGTACATCCGCACCGGGTCGTCCGAGCGCATCAGGTCTTTCGCGTCCAGATTGCCGACGGCGTCATCGTCTTCCAGCACGTCGTTTTCCGGTTCGTTTTCCGTCTCGCCGCCTTCGTCGTCAAAATCTTCGGTTTCGTCAGCCGAGATGATGCTGATTTCCATATCGGAAATTGCAGCCATAATGTCTTCTATCTGGTCGGAGGTTTCTTTTTCGGACGGAAGCGCCTGATTAAGCTCTTCAATTGTGATGTAGCCCAGCTCTTTGCCTTTGGCAATCAGCTTCTTCAGAGCGCTGCCGAATGAATCCAAGAGGGGGGCATCAGACGTTTTGTAATCTTCGTTATCTGTATCTGACATGTCGTTCCTTAAAATCGATTTTAAATTGCCTTTTATACGTAGTATAAACCGGCAAAAAATTGCAAGCGCTTAAAGAGATAATCTGCCGAATCGCGTTTGTCAAGTGTTAAATCCGCAAAATCCCGATTTTTTTTGCAGCAAAAAGGGGAGATAATACGAAAAGCCGCGGCGAGGGGCAGATATGGCGAGAAAGGCGCGGAGAAGATGCCGATGTGGCGAGGGGCGCGAAGAAGATGCCGATGCAGGGGCCGGAGACAGCAGCAAGAGTACCGGCGGCGGGGCAAAAAGGTGTTGAGAAAAAAGGTACCTTATTTTTCCACAATATGCAATAAAAAAATTTTCAATATATACAATCATATAGCTTTATATCTTTTTGCTTATATCAGAGGTACAATTTTATTCATCAAGATAGTTTTTTTGATAGTTCAGTTTAACCCAAAAGGTCTAAAATTTAGGAGAACCGTTATGAATACAGCAACAGAAAGAATTATGAAAACAAAAGAAAAAATTGCAAAACTGAAGGAGCAAATCAGAAGAAAAGCGGCAACGGCCGGAATTATTTTGGCGACGTCAGTAACGATGGCGTCGTGTTCGCCGAAACAGGCTCAGCAATCGGAAGAAAACACGGACAAACAAGAGCAGCTTTCCGCGCAGGGAGAACAAAAGCACGATGAAACAACGGCGTCTTTTGAGGATGCTCGCCGGCGGGAAGCTGAGTGGGCGCAGCAGGTGGAAAAATATAGGCAGATGATTGCCGACGGGGCGGATTTGGACAAACGCAATTCGCGGCAGTATGGAAAGTCTGTGTTGTTTGAAGCCGTTGAGTGGGACAATATCAAAGGAGCAGAGCTTTTGCTCAAAGCCGGAGCCAATCCAAATCTCAATATGGAAGGGGAACAAGGAGAAACGCCGGTGTTTTATGCCACATCGCTTGAGATGGTCAAACTTTTGGAAAAATACGGCGCAGACCTTAATTATAAAAACAAGGACGGCAAACAGCCTCTGTTTGAGCTAAGCGGAATGGGGGTAAGCGATGATGGAAAACGGTGGAATGAGGATATTGCAACTTATTTGATAGAAAAAGGCAACAGTATCAGTAATTTGGAAGGTACGTATGGTCGTTTTACTCCTGATAAATTTAAGTTCTATCAAGATAAGGGGGTAAAGCTGGATATGCAGGAGATGCTGGTATTGACGATGAATGAGAATAATCCTGAGATGATGCGTCTGGTGCTTGCCAACGGCGGCAAAAAGTATGTCAACAGCATATATCCCGACGGATCGTCGACCCCGCTGCTGGATGCGACAATGGGCGCAGCAAGAATGAGCGGTGATGAGTTGGAAAAAAGTCATGAGATTATCCGCCTGCTGATTGACAACGGTGCCGATATTCACAAAAAAAGTGATTTCGGAACTCCGCTTGAAATAGCACATGAGATGCAAGATGAGAAACTGGCTGAGTTTTTGCAGAAATGTACAGTTGAACGGACGGCAAAAACACAAGCCATGCAGGCGGCTAGGGCTAGATAGGCACAGAGGTTAGTTTTTTTTTTTTTATATTCCCGAGACTGCGGCGGCTTGGCGGCTGCCGCGGTTTTTCAGGCTGTTTGGGTTGGACGGCCGTGATTGAGATTATCCGGTGGTGAGTCTGTTTGTGCAAAGAAGAGGAGGGGGAGCCGGTTTTATTTATGTTGACAGCGGGAATTCGTGCTTGACAGCGGGGGCTGCGGCACGATATTCTGACGGCAATACGGGAGCTTGGCCGGAATGGCGGCAGGCTTTCAGGCAAAGCGGAGTACGGCAGCAAAAGCATGATGTGGTCAAAGGCAGAACTGGAAAATCTGGCGCTCGGCGGGGCGGAAGTAGCGGCCGAACGGGTGATGAAACATTTGTCGCGCCCGGAAAACGCGGATATTTTTGCGGCCGAGAACTTTTCGTATCTGTGGGGAGCGCTCGGGGTTGCCGGCCTTAGAGGAACAGATGCCGCGGCCCGGCGGAAAATCTGGCAGGTGCTGAAAGAAAACGGCGTGCCGGACGCGTTTGAAAAAGGAATACTCGGAGATTTTACGCGGGAACTGGCGGCGCGGCATAAAGACAACCGGCTGCGGGCATGGCACGGGCTTGATAATTTTCAGGCCGGAATTAAGTTTCAGAAAACGATACTGGAAAAACTGGCAAAATATGATAAAGAACTTGAAGAAGATGTTTTACCATATTGTTTTGATTATAAAAAACTGATTGATGAACTGAACGTTAAAGAATTGGGCGGCCGACTGAAAGCCTATTTGGAACGGTTACGCGGGCAGGGGGCGGCCTGCGGGATTTCGGGCGACGCGGTAACAGCTGTTTACGAAAAGCGGGCGGCGCTGCGCCGGCTGTGCGATGTGGCGGCTTATACGCAGCGGCGGTTAAGCGAAGCCGAAAAAGACTATTTGTTCCGCTATCTGCGTGAGGCAGCGGCTGACGGCTTTGCGCCGCAGGGCATCGGGCTGGACGATACGGTTTTGTCCAGGCTGGCGGCGGACGACGCTTTGAACGGGCTTTCCGAACTTGAGGCGGCACCGCTTTTGGCACGCAATGCGGAAATTGGAGAATTTGCGGCGGGGCTGGAAGAGGAAACCGGCTTTTGCGAGGAAACGGCAGCGAAACTTATTCGGCATGAACCGGGAAAAATACGCCCGCTGACGGAAAGGTGCCTGCATCTGATTGAAACCGGGGCGGCGCCGAAAGGCGTGGTGTTTGCGCTGGCGCTGCTGGAACTTAATCAGGTCAAGTCGGCGGTGCGGATTTTGCTGGAGTTGGCTAAAAAAGGGCGGGCGACGGAGATGTGCGGCTTTTTGCACCGGTTGCTGCCTAAAGCCAAGGGAGCGGAAACGCTGATTGCGGATATGGTGCGGATTAATCTGCAAAATCTGCCCGAATTGCCGGCGAAAGGGGTTACGGCGTCGGAACATGCTGCTTTTCGCCATTATGCGGCGCAGCGGGCATTGTGTGCGGCGCGGGATTTTGCCGAAACTGGATGCGCGGTGCAGGCAGCGGTTTTGCTCAAATTTCTCGTCCAGGAAGGCTGGCTGGCTCCGGACAATGAATGCGGCGTCGGGAACGGCGGAACGCAAAGCCTGATGCGGGAGTTTATTGTTTTGGCGAATACGCTTGCGGCGGCGGACAGCCGGCTGGCGGCGGAGATGGCCGCTTTGGCAGAAAAAATGAAACTGAATGTTTACCGAAATACCGACGGTGTGTTTATCGGGACGGCCGATGATAATCCGCTGACGTCGGCGCGGCGGCGGCTGGAACGGGCGGTTTTGGGCGCAACGACGATTGACCTGAGTGCGGCAACGGCAAAAATGCAGGGGCTGGAAAAGGCGACATACGGCGTTTATCAGAATTTAAAGGAGGCACTGGCGGCGAAAAGCGCAGCTTTGAAAACTGTATCAGCCGGTAAAATGGTAACGGAAGAAATATCCGCTGCGGAAGAAGAAAAAGATGAACCCCAAAAAATGCCTGAACAGGGAGAAAAAGCAGCGGCTGTTGTGCCATCGGAGGTTTTGTCTGTGCCCGAAACTCCTGTAACGGTGGCATCGGAAGCTTTGATTGCAGAACCGGAAGTTCCGATGACAGAACCGGAAGCTCCGATGGCAGATCCGGGAGTTCTGATGACAGAACCGGAAGTTCCGATGGCAGAACCTGAAGCCCCGATGACAGAGCTGGGAGTTTCGATGGCAGGGACTGAAGTTCCGATAGCAGAGCCGGGAGTTCCGATGACAGAACCGAAAGCTCCGATGGCAGGGCCTGAAGTTTCGGAATTTTCTGCAAAAACACAGGAGCAGCCTGCGGCGATATCTGAACTTCCCGCAATTGAGGAATGGGACGATGAAGGGGAAGAAGCTGCGGTAGGCAGGGCAGACGATGCGTCGGCGGACGATAAGAAAATAAACATAAGCAGTATTTTGAATATCTCGCCCAAAGAGATAGACAGGCATTTTGAGCGGATTAAGAATATTACGACAGCTGCGGTGAAACGGGCGGAAGAGCAGGCAGCACAAATTAAACGCAGGGTGGAAAGTGCGGATTTGGCGAATTCTCCCTCGGTCGGGAAAATCCGGGCATTGGCGCAGAAAATAAAGTTTTTCGGCAAAAAATAACCTGTTTCTTTTCGCAAAGAAACAGGTTTTGTTTTTGAAGCAGGCATTGGGCTTTTTCGCAAAAACCGAATGCCGGAATGTTTTAATAAAACAATTTG
>OHFD01000784.1_pt1 | contig 9566 bp, 8 predicted proteins | sample 1567451 | NCBI WGS metagenome assembly OHFD01 (sample SAMEA3879588, study PRJEB24766) | human gut metagenome | biome: human-associated habitat; feature: feces | place: USA | collected 1985/1987 | reverse complement strand
GCTACATCGGCACGCAGTTCTGGAATCAGGGCCGCACGCAGGAGATCAAAGAGCGCGTGCTGCATCTGTAAGGCTGCGCCATAAAATTGCTGTTTAGGTGGGAGCGCACCGCGCTCCCACCTTTTTCTGATAAGGAGGTCATTTCCCATGCACTATGGTGAGATCAAAAACTGCGACATCGCCAACGGTCTTGGCGTGCGCGTGACGCTGTTCGTCTCCGGCTGCACGAACCACTGCGAAAACTGCTTTCAGCCGCAGACGTGGGACTTCTGCTACGGCAAGCCTTTCACGAGTGAAACGGAGGACGAGCTCATCCGCCTGCTCTCCCCCGACTATATCAACGGTCTCACGCTGCTCGGCGGTGAGCCGTTCGAGCCTAAAAATCAGCGCGCGCTGCTGCCGTTTCTCCGCCGCGTGAGGCGTGAGCTGCCGCAAAAGACGATCTGGTCGTTCACGGGCTTTACGTGGGAGGAGCTGCACGGCCCCACCGCGTATCCACGCTGCGAGGTGACGGACGAACTGCTGTCACTGCTCGATGTGCTCGTCGACGGGCGCTATGTGGACGCTCTGCACGATATCTCGCTGCGCTTTCGCGGCTCGTCGAACCAGCGCATCATCGACGTTCCGAAAACGCTGCAATCAGGTACGCTGACGCTCTGGGACGAGCGCGCGAACATCTGAAAAAACATAACAAATCCGCGGTTTCCATTCTTCGTCAAATTTTAACATTTCGCTACTTGCATTTGAAAAGGCGTTATGTTATATTTCCACTATGTTAAAGAGCTCTAATTCATACCAACAGGAGGTTTTTTCAATGAAACATCTCGGTTTATTTGCAGCAGGTGTGCTGTTCGGCACCGCCGGCCTCAAGATCCTTTCCAGCAAGGATGCCAAAAAGGTCTACTCTCACACCACCGCCGCGGTGCTGCGTGCCAAGGACTGCGTGATGCAGGCCGTCACGAACGTCCGTGAGGATGCTGAGGACGTCTATGCCGACGCCAAGGACATCAACGAGCGCCGCGCAGCGGAAGAGGACGCCGAAGTCATTGAGGACGCGTCCGAGGAAAAAGCGGACGAGGAATAAATCGCAGGAGAGCCGCGACGCGCGGCTCTCTTTCACTTTCGGAGGAATTGATACACTATGAAATGCAAAATTCTGCACGAATCCGCCGGGCGCATACGCGTGCATCTGAATTGCCGCCGCATGACGCTGCATCAGGCGGACGTTCTGGAATATTATCTGCGCAATGTGGACGGCGTACGAGAGGTCTCGGTCTTTGACCGCACGCAGGACGCCGTGATCGTTTACCGCGCGGACCGCGCCGCGCTCGTGCACGCGCTCGCGGCGTTCTCGTTCGACAAGGCCGAAACAATGGACCTTGTCCCCGACCATACGACGCGCAAACTCAACCGTGAATTTGAAGACAAACTCTCGTGGACGGTGATCCGCCGCGTGATCTCGAAGCTCTTCTTCCCGCTCCCCGTCATCACGGCGCTCGCCATCTATCACTCGATCAAGTACATCCGCGAGGGTCTTTCCGCACTGCTGCACGGCAAGCTCTCCGTCGCCGTGCTCGACGCCACCGCCGTCACCGTGTCGATGGTGCGCGGCGACTTCTCGACGGCAAGCTCCGTGATGTTCATGCTCCGCCTCGGCGAAATTCTTGAGGACTGGACGCATAAAAAGTCCGTCGCGGACCTCGCGGGCGCGATGTCGCTCAACGTCGACCACGTCTGGCTCAAGACGGGCGAGACGGAAACGCTCGTTCCCATCGGCGATATTCAGGCGGGCGACTGCGTCGTTGTCCGCACCGGCAGCCTCATCCCGCTCGACGGCAAGGTCGTCTCCGGCGAGGCGATGGTCAATCAGGCGTCCATGACGGGCGAGTCCATGCCCGTCCCCAAGCGCGAGGGCAGCTATGTCTACGCAGGCACCGTCGCCGAAGAGGGCGAGTGTGTCGTTCGCGTGGAAAAGGCGCTCGGCGGCGGCCGCTATGACCGCATCGTGCGCATGATCGAAGAGTCGGAAAAGCTCAAATCCACGGCTGAGGACAAGGCCTCGCGCCTTGCCGATAAACTTGTGCCTTACACGCTCGGCGGCACGACCCTGACCTATCTCATTACGCGCAATATCACAAAGATGCTGGCTGTGCTGATGGTCGACTTCTCCTGCGCGCTCAAGCTCTCCATGCCTATCGCGGTGCTCTCTGCCATGCGCGAGAGCAGCAGCCATCACATCTCCGTCAAGGGCGGGCGCTTCCTCGAAGCCGTCGCCCAGGCGAACACCATCGTCTTTGACAAGACAGGCACGCTCACCTACGCCACGCCCAAGGTCGCGAGAATCGTCACCTTCGGCGGCAATGAGGAAAGCGAGATGCTCCGCCTCGCCGCGTGCCTCGAAGAGCACTATCCCCATTCCATCGCCAACGCCGTCGTGGCCGAGGCCAGGGACCGCGGATTGACGCACGAGGAGTATCACTCTCAGGTCCAGTACGTCGTGGCGCACGGCATTTCGAGCATGGTGGACGAGAAAACAGTGCTCATCGGCAGCGCACACTTCGTCTTCGAGGACGAGGGCTGCCGCGTGCCGGAGGGCGAAGAGGACAAGTTTGAATCACTCCCTCCCGAGTATTCGCACCTGTACCTCTGTATCGCGGGCGAGCTCGCCGCGGTCATCTGCATTCATGACCCGCTGCGCAAGGAGGCGAAAGCCGCCGTGCGCGCGCTGCACGAGCTCGGTATCGACAAGGTCGTGATGATGACCGGCGACAGCCGCAAGACTGCCGAAGCCGTCGCCGCTGAGGTCGGCGTCGACGCCGTCTACGCAGAAGTCCTGCCCGAGGACAAGGCCGCGTTCGTCCGCAGCGAAAAGGCCGCGGGCCGCAAGGTCATCATGATCGGCGACGGCGTGAACGACTCCCCCGCCCTGTCCGAGGCCGATGCCGGCATTGCCATTTCGACCGGCGCCGCCATCGCGCGCGAGATCGCGGATATTACCATCTCGTCCGAAGATCTGTTCGCGCTCGTCACGCTGCGCTCTCTCAGCCAGGAGCTCATGGCCCGCATCCACCGCAACTACCGTTTCATCGTGGGCTTCAACTTCTCGCTCATCGTGCTCGGCGTGCTTGGTATCCTGCCGCCGACGACCTCGGCGCTGCTGCACAACATGTCCACACTCGCCATCGGCCTCAAGAGCATGACGAACCTCCTGCCCGAAAGCGAGCAGAACAGCGCCAACTGATTTTTCCCGATAAAAAAGCTCCGTGCCAAGGCACGGAGCTTTTTTGCTATACAAGTTTGATTTTACGCAGGGCCGTAGGCCTTGATGGCATCGTCGACGATCTTTTCCGCGTCTGCGCCCATGATGTCGAGGTTTTCGGCTTCCAAGAGCTTGACGGTCGGAATGCCGAAGCAGTCCTGCGCGATGGTCTTCCAGTAGTCGTAGCCAAAGCGGCCGTCGAACGGTCCGACGCTGGTCGTGACATAGTAGAGCTCGTTTGCGCGGCACAGGCCGATGGGCTCGCCCGCCTCGCTGTACTTCGTCACGATGCCCGTGACATAGATATTCTCCAAATACACCTTGAGCTGCGCGGGAAACGACAGGTCCCACAGCGGCGCAGCGATGACAATTCTGTCCGCCGCGGCGAACTGACGGGCGTAACGGAACATTTCATCGTCATACTTCTTTTCCGCGAGCAGCGCGTCGCGCTTTGCGATGTCCGCGCGCCCCAGCGGGTGCAGCGGCTCGTCATAAAGGCGCAGCTCCTCGTATTCGCCGAGCGTCCTGAGCAGTGCGCGGGCCAGTCTTTCCGTGCGCGACTCTCCGCGCGGGCAGCAGTTAATAAAAAGCGTCATGTACTTTCCCTCACAGTACGCAGTAGTACATGATAAATGTGTTTGCCACGCCGAGCAGAATACCGGCGATGACTTGCAGCGGCGTGTGGCCGACGAACTCCTTGAGCTTCGCCTCCGGAAGCTTTTCCGACGCGAGCGAGTTGAAGGCCTCGACGATGTCGTTAATGATAACGGCCTGCCGCCCCGTTTCGAGCCGGACGCCCATCGCGTCCTTGCAGACGACGATGGCGAAGATGAACGCCATCGCGAATTCAAACGAACCGAGCCCGTAGACGAGCGCCGCCGCGGTCGCGAGCGACGAGACCGTGGCCGAATGGCCGCTCGGCATCCCGCCGTCGCCGATCAGGCGCGTAAAGTCGATGCTCTTCGTCACAATGGCATGGATGATCGTCTTGATGAGCTGCGCCCAGAACCACGACGAGAGACCGATGAGCAAAAAGGGATTCGACAGCAATTCCTGAAACCAATTCATATGTTTCCGCTTCCTTTCGCGGTGCGGGCTTTGTCAGCCCTTGAATGTTCCTTATTATACCACCGTTTTCCAGTTCGGCAATAAACTTTCTTTTAACTTCTTCCGCAGAAAATATAAACCAGCGCAGGCTCACCTGCGCTGGTTTTTCTTTACGACGCCTGCGCGAACTGGCTGTTGTAGAGCTCGGCGTAGAAGCCGTTTTGCTCCATCAGCTGCTCGTGCGTGCCGCTCTCGATGACGTCGCCGTCGCGCATCACGAGGATGAGGTCGGCGTTCTTGATGGTCGACAGGCGGTGGGCGATGACAAAGCTCGTCCGGCCCTTCGTCAGCTCGTCCATCGCACGCTGAATGAGAAGTTCCGTGCGCGTATCGACCGAGGACGTTGCTTCGTCGAGGATCAGCATCGGCGCATTCTGGAGCATCGCGCGGGCGATGGTCAAAAGCTGCTTCTGTCCCGCCGAGATCGTCGTGCTCTCGCTGAGCACGGTGTCAAAGCCCTGTGGCAGCGAGTGGACAAATTTGTCGAGGCCGCAGGCCTTGCAGACCGTTTCGAGCTGCTCGTCCGTGATACCCTCCATGTTATAGACCAGGTTCTCGCGGATCGTGCCCTCAAAGAGCCACGTGTCCTGCAAGACCATACCAAAGAGCTCGTGCACATCCTCGCGGCGCAGGTCGGTCGTCGCCACGCCGTCGATCGTGATGCAGCCGCTGTTGACCTCGAAAAATCGCATCAGGAGGTTCACCATCGTGGTCTTGCCCGCGCCGGTGGGGCCGACGATGGCGACCTTCTGGCCCGGATGGACCTCAGCGGAGAAATCCTTGATGATGATCTTGTCGGGCGAATCGGGGTAGCTGAAGCGCACGTGGTCGAACATTACCGCGCCGCGCACGGCGTCGAGCTTCTCGGTCTTGTCGCTCTCGTCGCCGAGCTCTTCACTTTCGAGGAAGTCGAAAATACGATGCGCGGAGGCGGAGGCCGTCTGCAAATTCGTCATGCCCTGTGCGATCTGCGTCAGAGGCGTAGTGAAGAGGCGCACATACAGGATGAACGAGACGATGACGCCGAATTCGATCGTGCCATTGATGGCCAGCACCGAGCCGAACACGCACACGGCAACATACGCGAGGTTGCCGATCACGTTCATGAGCGGCTGCATCACACCGGAGAGGAACTGCGAGCGCCAGTTTGCGTCATAGACCGCCGCGTTCAGGCCGTCGAAGTGGTCGAGGACCTTATCGACTGCGCGGCTGATGCGCACGACCTCATGGCCGGAATACATCTCCTCGACATAGCCGTTGAGTTCGCCGAGGCTCTTCTGCCGCGCGGTGAAGTAGCGCTGCGACTTCGACATGATGGCGACGATCAGCACCATGCCAAGGAGCGTGATGCACAGTGCGACGAGCGCCATGCGCCATTCGGTCACGAACATCATAATAAGGCAGCCGACAAACTGTGTCGCGGCGCTGATGATGGTCGGCAGGCTGTTGGTAAGTCCCTGCTGGAGCGTTGACACATCGTTTGTGATGCGGCTCAAAATGTCGCCCTGCGAGGTGGTGTTGAAATACTTCTGCGGCACGCGGTTGATCTTTTCCGAGAGTTCGCCTCTCATGCGGTAGGACATTTTCAGCGTCACGACCGCCATGATATAGTGTTGGATGAAGCCAAACAGCGCGCTCAGGCAGTAAATAATGGCAAGGAACACGCCGATCTTCGCAATGGCGGCGAGGTCAATGCCGGTGAAGAGGCCGTCGGACATAATGGTCGCCATTTTGCCGATCTTGTCGGGGCCGATGATCGTCATCACGGCGCTCAGTGCCGCCAGCACGAGGGCAAAAATGATAATGCCCATGCTCGAACTCATATACGCGCCCGTGCGCTTGAGCGCGCCGACGGGATTGCTGTTTTTCTTTTTCATCTTCTCTCGCCTCCTTTACGCGAGCTCCGCGGCGCTGAGCTGGGAGGTCGCGATCTCGCGGTAAACGTCACAGTTTTTCATCAGCTCTTCATGCGTGCCGATGCCCACGGTCTCGCCGCGGTCGAGCACGATGATCTTGTCTGCGTGGCGGATGGTGCTGATGCGCTGCGCGACGATGATCTTCGTCGTGTCGTGCAGCTGCTTGGATAGCCCCTCGCGCAGCTTCGCATCCGTGCGGTAGTCCAGAGCGGAGAACGAATCGTCGAAGACGAGGATCTCCGGTTCTCTCGCCAGCGCGCGGGCGATGGAAAGGCGCTGCTTCTGGCCGCCGGACATGTTGCGGCCCATCTGCGCCACATGGTGCTGCGTGCCGTCGGGGAGCTTGTCGACAAACTCCTTCGCCTGCGAAAGCTCGACGGCCTGCGCAAGGCCCTCATCGTCCGCCGGCGCTTCGCTCTCGCCAAAGTAGACATTGTCGCGGATGCTGCCGGCGAAGAGCACCGCCTTCTGCGTCACGTAGCCGAGCTTGTTGTAGAGTGTGTCGAACGTGTAGTCCCTGACGTTCACGCCATCGACAAGCACCTCGCCCTCCGTCGCATCGTAAAAGCGCGGGATCAGGCTCACAAGTGTCGTCTTGCCGCTGCCCGTCGCGCCGATGACGGCAAGCGTCTCGCCCCTGTTCACACGGAAGCTGATGTTCGAAAGCTCATCCTCCGAAGCGTGCGGATAGCGGAACGAAACGTTTTTGAACTCCACTGTGCCGTGCTCTTTGCATTCGCTCACGCTGCCCTCGCGGATATTCGCCTTGCGCTCGAGCACCTCGTTGATACGCTCGGCCGAGACCTGCGCCTGCGGCAGCAGCATGAAGATCATCACGAGCATCATAAAAGACATCACCACGCAGGTTGCATACGTGCTGAACACCAGCACGTCGCTGAACATCGTGAGGCGCGCTGCGGAATCGGTCAGCGCGATGTTGTTGACGAGCGCCGCACCCAGCCAGTAGATCGTGAGCGCCAGGCCGTTCATACCGAGCGTCATCGTCGGCTGGACGAGGGCGAAGAGCTTCTGGTTCTTTACCTGCACATTCATCATGTCAAGGCTCGGCTTGTTGAACTTGTCGTTCTGGTACTGCTCGGCGTTGAACGCGTGCACCACGTTGATGCCCGTCAGGTTTTCGCGCGCCACACGGTTGATCTGGTCGGTCAGCTTCTGCACGATGCGGAAACGCGGGATGCAGATGCTCATCACCGTTATCACCGTCACGCAGATGACCACGACGAATGCCGCTGTCACGGCGGAGAGCTCCCAGCTCTTGCCGAGAATTTTGATGATGGCCCACACGGCCATGATCGGCGATTTGATCATCATCTGCAGGCCCATCGCCACGATCATCTGAATTTGCGTGATGTCGTTCGTCGTTCTCGTGATGAGGCTGGCGACAGAAAAGTCCTGCATCTCCTCGCTGCCGATGTCCATCACGTGGCGGAAGAGCTTTTCGCGCACCGTGAAGCTGAAGCCCGACGCCGCCTTGGCCGCGAGATACCCGCAGCCCACGGCCAGCACGGCGCTTGCGAGCGTGCAGCCAAGCATTTTCGCACCGACGGACAGGATATCCGCCGTCGCCCCCGACGTTTTGATGAGCGTCGTCAGATCGGTCATGTAATCCGGCAGCCGCAGGTCAAAGTAGACCTGCACCGCCACAAGCACGGTGCACAGCAGCACCATGAGCACCTCTTTACGGCGCATGTTTTTGAGTAATTTCAGCATTGTTGTTCTCCTGATTTCTTCTTTGGGCCCTCAGCGCTTTTCCTTGCAGATGCCGTTCAGATTGCCATCCATTCTTTCAAGGCAGCGGCGCATCGTCGCCAGATCCTCCTCCGGGATGCCCTCGAGCAGACGTCTTCCGAACTGCCACTGCACCTGCCGTCCGCGCTCAATGAGCGCTTGCGCCTGTTCGGTGCAGATAAGCCGCGTCTGCCGCCGATCGCCCGGCATCTCCCGCCGCTCGAGAAGGCCGTCATTCACCAGTCTTTCCACATGCACGGAGACGATACCCGGTTTGTGCCCGCGCATGCGGCAGATGTCCTTCGCCGTGTTGTGCTCGGGATTGTTGGCGAGAAAGAGCAGAATGTCCAGCGCCAGCGGCGGCAGGCCGGTCTCCTTGCACAGTGGAGTTAACATAACGTGATAAGCCTTTGTCATCTTGTTGGCGTGGCTGAAAAGCGTTGCCCCGCGCATCGGTTCCTTCGGCATCATATCGGTTCCTTTCCGACCTCATTCGGTCACGCGCCGCGCTCGCTCGTCATCGAATGATAATCTTCTAATTTTAGAACGTCATCATTATAGTTGTTTCCATTCCAATGTCAATAAACAAATTGTGAACGTTCCAAAAAAAGGGCGCGAAAAAGCGCCGCCTTTCGGCAGCGCTTTTTTCGTATTCTGTTACAGAGACAGCTGGATGAGGCCGAGGATGAGCATGTGTACCGGATAAAACGCGTAGCAGGCATACTGAAACGCCTTGCTGTGGTGTCCCTGCCGCCCGCGGTAGAGCCAGATGGGCACGAGCGAGAGCAGTGCAAGCCCCTGCTCGCAGACCTCAAACTCCAGTCCGAAAAGCTCGATCGGGAAAATCTGTCCTCCGATGAGCGACACATTGATCCAATAGAGCGCCGCGATCTGCCCGAGCAGCTTCCACCACTCTCTGCCGCGGAGGAAATAGAACACAAACACCGTCAAAACGCCCATGCCGTAATAATCTACCATGCCGAGCGTGCCGAGCGCAAAGCCCAGCACCGTGACCGCAACGCAAGTCAGAAGATAGAGCCATGTCTTCCCCTTTTCCCGCACGGCCTCCATCGCCCGAATGCCGAGAAGGCCGATGAGCAGCGTCCAGATGACATTCTGGTGCACAGGGTAGAACCACGTGCCGCCGTACATCAGGTCAAAGGGAATTTCCGACAGCACCGCAAAAATCAGCATCCGCTGCGCGTATTTTTTGAAACTGTGCGTGTGGAAGTAGCCCTCCACCGCCATGAAGGCAAAAATGGGGAACGCGAGACGTCCCACGCAGGTCATCCACTCCTGTGAAAGAAAAAGCGTCGCCCACAGGTGGTCGAGCAGCATGAAGGCCATCGCTAAAATGTGCAGCGCCGCGGCGCTGAGGTCAAACTGTTTTTTCATTGATCTCTCCTGTTGATTTCTCTCTTTCCCCCGCTGTTGTGCAAGATCATTTTATTTTATCAGATCTCGCGTCAAAAGTCACGCTTAATTTTTGCGTTTCTTTCTCTGCAAAAAATACCGGCGGGCAAAATGCCCGCCGG
>OHFD01000783.1_pt1 | contig 9566 bp, 9 predicted proteins | sample 1567451 | NCBI WGS metagenome assembly OHFD01 (sample SAMEA3879588, study PRJEB24766) | human gut metagenome | biome: human-associated habitat; feature: feces | place: USA | collected 1985/1987 | reverse complement strand
CCAATAACCGTTGTATAATCAATCATAAGGCAGGAAAATTATGTCAGCAACAAAAAAAACAGATATTGAATCGCTGGTTTCCGCCGCTCAAAGCGGCAGCGGAGAAGCTATAAATGCACTGGTCCACGCCATGCGCCCCACTGTGGAGATGATTGCCATGAAGTACATTCACTCTCCGCTGGAAAAGGACGATCTGGTCCAGGAGGGCATGATCGGTCTGCTGGCCGCCCTGCGTGCGTACCAACCGAAACGAGGCGCCGCTTTTCGCACTTTTGCCGGCACTTGTATTGAAAATGCAATACAAACCGCGCTGCGAAAATTCAGTCGGCGCAAAGATGTTCCCACGGATAATATGGTTCCCTTGGAGGACTATCTGGATCATGCCGGTACAGCCGTCAGCGCGGAGGACGATTTTTTGGCCGCAGAGAGTGTGGCGCGCCTGAGCCGCGCGCTGGAGCAGCAGTTGTCCCCCATGGAAAATGAGGTGCTGCGCCTGCACATCAGCGGTTTTCGATATGCGGATATTGCCTCCCGACTGAACAAAAGCCCAAAGGCGGTAGACAACGCATTACAGCGTATTCGTAAGAAGTTGACGCTTCTTTTTGAATAAATCTTATGAGAGGTAGTTAAGATCCAATGTACGAAGACAAAACATTAGTCTGCAAGGATTGTGGGAACGAATTCGTCTTTACAGCCGGTGAACAGGAGTTCTATGCTGAAAAGGGATTTGTCAATGAGCCCCAGCGCTGCAAAGCTTGCCGTAGCGCAAGAAAAGCCGCTGCTCGCGGTCCCCGCGAAATGCACGACGCTGTTTGCGCCAATTGCGGCGCAGCCTGCAAGGTTCCCTTTGAGCCGCGGGAAGACCGTCCGGTTTATTGCAGCGAGTGCTTTGCGAACATGAAAGCAGAGTAACCGGTTATTGATATAAATCTATAAATAGCATCTATTTCAATAGCAAAAAAGAACAGCTATCCGCAAGGATAACTGTTCTTTTTCTTTTGCACTATTTATTCTTTGCCGTTCCAGCAGTAGGTGCAAAGCTGATCCGCAGGAATACCTACGGAAGCGATCATATCGTCCAGTCGATGATAGCGCAAGCTGGTAAAGTGCAGCTTTTCGCCGATTTTTTCCACCATGGCGGCGTATTTTTCGCTGTCCGGATCGGCATATTCTGCCAGCACTTCTTTTGTCGGATCGCCGCCCTCCAGTTCCTGGATCACACGACGAGTGATCAGTTCCATCTCTGAGGTGGAACGGGAAAAGTTCAGGTACTTACAACCAAACAGTAACGGCGGGCACGCCGGCCGGATATGCACTTCTTTTGCGCCGCTGGCGTACAAAAACTCCGTGGTTTCCCGCAGTTGGGTGCCGCGAACGATGGAGTCGTCAATAAGCAGCAGGCTCTTACCCTCAATCAAATCGTGCACCGGAATCAACTTCATCTTAGCGATCAGGTTGCGCTTGGGCTGGTTGGGTGGCATAAAAGAGCGGGGCCAGGTAGGCGTGTACTTAACAAATGGACGAGAAAACGGTATGCCGGAGGCGTTGGCATAGCCGATGGCGTGGGCAATGCCGGAGTCCGGCACACCAGCCACAATGTCCGGCTTGGCGTTGTCTCGGCCTGCCAGCAGCTCGCCGCAGTGGTAACGCATTTTTTCCACGCTGATCCCTTGATAGGATGAGGACGGATAACCGTAATACACCCATAGGAAGGTACATATTTTCATTTTTTTGCCCGGTGCAACCAACTGCTGCACACCGTCCGGCGTTAGCACCACGATCTCGCCGGGGCCAAGTTCTCTGTCATCGGTATAGCCCAAGTTCAAATAGGCAAAGCTTTCAAAGCTGGCGCAGTAACCGTCCGGCTTTTTGCCCAGCACAATGGGTGTGCGCCCCAGCTTATCCCGGGCAGCATACACCCCTTTGGGGGTCAAAAGCAGCATACTCATAGAGCCGTCGATCACATCTTGCGCGTAGCGAATACCCTCTACAAAGTTCTCTTTTTGATCGATCAGCGCTGCCACCAGTTCCGTGGGATTGATCTCGCCATTGTGCATTTCAAAGAAATGGGCGTTGGTCCCGATAATCTCATCCACAATAGCGTCTGCATTATTGATCTTCCCTACCGTTGTAATGGCAAAGGTCCCGTGATGGGAACGCACCAGTATGGGCTGCGCTTCAAAATCAGAAATACAGCCAATGCCCATGGTGCCGTGCATCTCCTGAGACTCCTTGGTGAACTTCGTACGAAACGGCGCGTTTTCAATATTATGTATGGCTTTGTCAAAACCGGTTTCCGGGTCATACACCGCCATTCCCGCCCGGCGTGTACCCAGGTGGGAGTGGTAGTCCACCCCGAAAAACAAATCAAATACGCAATCTTCTTTGGATACTGCGGCAAAATATCCGCCCATTACTCCACATCCTCTCCTTGGAATGTGCCTATTATAACAGATGATTCGCAAAATACAAAGAAAAATTGCAATATTTTTTACAAAATTAAGGCCAACGGTTATATCGATGGCCATGTGGCGAAAAATCGCGGCCGATTTACAAACAGGCAGCAGTCTCCGACTGCCTTCGTTTATTTTGTTTTTGCCGATTTGACCGCGGACCATTTGGAGTAGACAATTTTGCCTTTTTTGGCAATGAAAAAAGCCCGGCGCGCCTAGGCACACCGAGCCCCCGTAGTTAAACCACGGTCAGAGATACATCGTCCAGAATGACGCTGTCATCCGCGCCGCCGGTTGCTTCCAGATAGACTGTCACTGTGGTCACATTTTCCGGCACCACAGTACTGATTACCTGATAATAACCAAAATTCGGCGCCGTCTTAACCATATCCTGAGAACGCACCGACACATCAGCCGCATTTGATTCGCCGCCGCCTGCGTCTGTAAAGATGATCCTGCCAGTCACTGCCGGTTGATCCCCTACCCCTTGGGCATAAAAAGAAAGCCGGTAATAGCTGCCTGGGGCAGCTGCGAGCGCCTGGCGCATTTGCGCACCTGATGCCAGTTGCACCGCTGATAAACCGCTGTGCACCTGACCGGCGCCGGTGGCTTGCCCAGCCAAAGCTTCGTTGTTCACCGTCCAGCTGGTGGGAACGGTATCGGTGAACTGCTCCATAGTGCCATTGGTCACCAATTCGCCGGGCAGCACCGTTCCGGCCGCGCCGGTGGCACCCGTAGGTCCGGTAGGACCTGTTGCGCCGGTAGGTCCTATTGCACCGGCAGGACCTGCAGCACCTGTGGCGCCAGTAGCACCTGTTGCACCCGCTGTACCGGCAGGACCTGTTGCGCCGGTAGCACCCGTGGCACCGGTAGGACCTGCAACACCTGTGGCGCCTGTAGCACCCGTAGCGCCGGTAGGTCCTGTTGCGCCAGCAAAACCAGCAGCTCCGGTTGCACCTGTTGGACCGGTGGGACCCATTTGGCCGTTACTACCCGGTGCGCCGGTGGGACCTGTGGGCCCCATTTGGCCGTTACTGCCGGCCGCACCGGTAGCGCCCGTAGGACCCATAGGACCGGTAGGGCCGGTAGCGCCAACACCCGGACCTGTGGGGCCGGTGGGACCGGTAGGCCCTATTGGACCGGTAGGCCCAACAACGGTGGGACAGCAGGAACAGGCAGGCTTGCAGCAAGCGTCGCAGCAAGGTTGGTTCTTATAAATCGTCGTATTCATCGGTTTTGCTCCTTATCCTCTCCAATAGACGGCAGGTCGGCAGCGTGCTGCAATGCGGCAAAATAGGCTGCGTTCTGCTGCACAGCGGCATCATCGGGTCGGTACGCTGCGGCTTGGGCATTGCAGCGGGCAGCCGCTGCATAATCCCCCATACGATCATAACAAACGCAAAGCCGCAGGTACGGCAAGTACCCGGTGTCATCCGTGTTTACAAAGCCGCTATGCAGGTCCCGGGGCAATTTCAGCGCCCACTTGTACCAACAAATCGCCGCCGGATAATCCCCTTGTTCCAGTAACAGATCACCGCAACCGCATACCAGGTCCGCCCGAGGTGCTCCCAAGGCAAAGCTCCGGCACAATGCAGCAAACGCACCCTTCCGATCCCCTTGGACGTGCAGGGCTGCGCTCAGAAACTTGCAGGCCTCCAACTGATCCGGCAGCCAGCCGTCGCCGGGCGCCAAAAACGCCTGCAATTCCTGTACCGCACGGTCATACTGCCGATGGTAGTATAGCTCCCGCCCGTAGTAGAATCGATCTCGGGGCGTAAACGACTCCCCTGCTGCCGCCATCTTTTCATAGATTCGTAGGTTTCGGGTGGTGTACGCTGTCTTGATTGATCGATGCGTCACGGCAATATTCACTGTAATTGTGGTGCCCGGGCACTGAATATATTCGTGTACCCGACCATGCCAAACCGGTCTCGCCGCACGGCGCACCAACCGCTCTCGATCAAAGAAAAAAGTGGGATTGCCACGACTGTCAAAGCCGGTGTTGTAGCGCATCATCACCACATCCGCCGGGGAATGGTCCAGTCGATTTTTCAGACACAACAACGCATCCAGATCCTCCGGCAACAGCACATCGTCTGCGTCCAGCCACAGGATATAATCCCCGGTGGCCTTGGCAAAGGATACATTGCGTGCCGCTGCAAAATCATCTACCCAGGCAAAGTCAAAAATCAGATCGGTATAGGCAGCCGCCACCGCCTTGGTGCCGTCCATGCTGCCAGTGTCTACCACAATGATCTCATCCACCGCCGGTGCCACGCTCTCCAGGCACCGTCCCAGTACCGCTTCCTCGTCCCGCACGATCATACAAAGGCTGATACTCGCCACTGTCACCCCTCCTACGAACCTATCTCATTCTATGCAAAAGAGAAAAATCTGTGTTTTTGCATTTTTTGTAAAAATTCTCTTGACTTTCCCATATACGCTATGCTATACTACCAAAGCAAGATAGCTACGGGGCATTAGCGCAGTTGGGAGCGCGCCACACTGGCAGTGTGGAGGTCAGGGGTTCGAATCCCCTATGCTCCACCAAGTCCACTGTAATTTCGGTTACAGTGGCTTTTTTTATTTTCAGCGTACAAAAGCAGCGGAACCACCAACCAATAGGAGGAAAACCATGCGCCAAAGGCCACTGAAACGAACGCGATTCAAGAAAGCGCTTCCAGCCCTATTCTGCGCCGGTATTGCCGTACTGCTTCCCCTGCTCACCGGCTGCAAAAAAGAAACGCCCACGGTTACCGAACCTACAACCGCAGTTACCACCACAGAAAACGCCGCACAAACATTTGCCCGCCAGCGGGTGGAGGACAGCATTCAGACTGCGCTGGAGCTGGTGAAGAAGAACCCTGTGGGCGGCTGGTCCTCCACGGTCAACTACGCATACAAACGGGACAATGCCGCCTATGCCGGGCTAAACGGCGAACAACAGGCACTCTATGACGAAATGCTCCCAAAAGTGAAAGATTTGACCCCTTTTACATACACGGCCAAGGACCGGGGCTACGCTGTGCTGGACAATATTTTGATGGCTGCATCAGCACTGTGTCGGGATCACCCGGAATATGAGAATTATTTTGATATAGAAGAAGTCGTAGAGGGCGACCGCACCACGGCTCTGCGGGCCTGCTACTTTTTGCCCTACGACGCAACAGGCACCGCAGCGGATACCAAGCAGATAAAAGAGGAAATACAGATCTTTGAAGAAGAATGCAATTTGATCGTCAGCGCGATTCCAAAGACCTTTAGCACCTACAATAAGTACCGCTACCTGGCAGCGGTGATCTCCTTGCGCACCACTTATGACAACGACTCCGCCGGCGGCAAACCTACTGCCACCGCCTACGGCGCCATCGAGGGCGGGTCGTCCATTTGTCAGGGCTATGCCAGCGGATTTGAATACCTTTGCCGCAAGGCAAATTTGTGGTGCACACAGGTCAGCGGCGTGTCCCAAGACACCGCCCACGCCTGGAACATGGTAAAACTGGAAAGCGGCACCTACCATATAGATTTGACCTGGGCCGATGCAGACGGCAACACGCCGCTGGACCCCGCCTGGCAAAGCTATTTTATGCTGACCCAAGAGGAAATCCTGCTGGATCACCAAATGGACGACGGCACGGTGGCCACCGGCAAAAATCAGCCCCAAACCCCAGCGCCGTAACGCCTGCGAAGATTGGGAGCGATAGTAAAAAAGCAAAAGGACCTTGCAACAGCAGGGTCCTTTATTAAGTCAAAATATCACTCTTTCACCGTCAAGGCACTGAATGCGTCGCGAACGGTGCGCACCGGCACAATATCCAATTCTTTTTTAAGGTCCTTGGACAGGGATTTGTAATTATGGAATGGGATCACACAGCGCTGGAAGCCCAGACGACCGGCCTCCTGCACGCGCTGTTCGCAATGGCTGACAGCGCGAATTTCGCCTGCCAAGCCGATCTCGCCAAAGGCCAGCACCTTGTCGCCGATCACCGCGTCCTTCAGCGAGGACACCAGCGCCATTGCCACGGACAGATCCGCCGCCGGTTCGTCCAACCGCAGACCGCTGACCACATTGATATAAGCATCCATGGTGTTGAAGAAAAAGCCCGCCCGCTTTTCCAGTACCGCAATGAGCATTGCCATACGGTTAAAATCGAAACCGGTGCTCATACGCCGTGGCGTGCCGAATCCGGTTGCCGTTACCAACCCCTGCACCTCCGCCAAAATCGGTCTGGATCCTTCCATTACACAGGCCACACAGGTGCCGCTGGCGTTCTTCGGACGACCGGAGAGCATCATCAACGAGGGATTTTCCACTTCCAAAAGCCCCTCTTGGGTCATCTCAAACACGCCGATCTCATTGGTGGAGCCGAAGCGGTTCTTCACCCCTCGGAGAATACGGTAAGAGTAGTTCCGCTCGCCCTCAAAGTACAGCACCGTATCCACAATATGCTCCAGCACCTTAGGTCCGGCAATGGCGCCGTCCTTGTTCACATGGCCCACTACAAAAATAGGGATACCGTAGGTTTTGGCTGTGTGCATAAAAATATTGGTGCACTCCCGCACCTGGGTCACGGATCCGGCAGAAGAAGTCACCTGATCGTACACCATGGTTTGAATGGAGTCAATGATCACAATATCCGGCTTTTCGCTGCGAATGGTCTCTGCGATACTGCCCACATCCGTCTCAGCCAAAATGTATAGACTGTCCGTAGTCACACCCAGCCGATTGGCACGCAGCTTGATCTGATTGGCAGACTCCTCGCCGCTCACATAGAGAATGGTATGGTGCTGTCCCAAGTGCTGACAGGCTTGCAGCAAAATGGTGGATTTACCGATCCCCGGATCGCCACCTAAGAGCACCAGGCTGCCCTCTACGATACCGCCGCCCAGCACCCGGTCGAACTCATGAATGCCGGTGGAAATACGCCGCTCCACGTCTTCCGTAATTTCCGACAAACGTTTTAACGGTCGCGAGGCATAACCGCCGCTGCTGCGCTTGGCGCCAGTGGATTTGACCGCCGGGGTCTCCTCATTCATGGTGTTCCACTCGCCACAGCCCGGGCACTTGCCGTACCACTTGCCACTCTCATAGCCGCATTCGCTGCAAATATACATACTCCTCTGTTTTGCCATTACGGTAACTCCCCTGTTTTCATGGTGTCGCTAAGCCCTGCCAAAATGCAAAAGGCCACGCGGCGCCGATAAACATCCTGTTTTAACTGATTATTTTCTTTTACATTGCTCATAAAGCCGCACTCCACCATCACGGAGGGCACTTTGGCTTTATAAAGCAGATAATAACTGTCATCCGACGGCTTGTTCTCCCGACGATTACCCGGCTGCAAGTGCTGCTTGTCATAAGCTAAAATATGAGCAGCCAGTGCCTTGCTCAACGGATCGTTCACCGTGTACCAGATCTGCATACCCCACTGGGAGGTATCGGCAAAATGGTTTTGATGAATAGAAACCAGCACCGCGTTATCCACGCTGTTAATATAGTCAAAACGGTTATACAAATCCGAGCGTTTTTTGTCGTCTCCGGCCTTGTAGACCAGGTAGTCCCCGGTGCGGGTCATAGAGGCGGGTATGCCGCTGATCACCGCAAAAGCATACAAATTCCGGGCAATAGCCAGGTTGATCTCTTTCTCTGCCGTGCCGTCCGCCGCCACCGTGCCCACATCCATGCCGCCGTGACCCGGGTCGATAACCAAATTGTAGCGCGCCTTGGGGTACTGCACCGCCGAGGGCACAGACTGCCGCAACAGCACTTGCAGAGACAGGCAGGTCACAAACACAAACGCCACGCACAGCGCAGCGGGAAAAACACGCTTCACAAAAATCACCCGTACATACTATGCGGGTGCGTCCTTGCTTATTATTATAACCGCCCGGCGTGCCCGGCGCAAGTACCGGTTGCATTTTAAGACGGACTGGGTTATAATTTGGACAGAAAGGCGTGATTTTATGAAAATTGTAAATTTAGACGGCTATACCACCAACCCCGGCGACCAAAGCTGGGACTGGATGGGCAACTATGGCGACTATAAGGTCTATGACCGTACAAGGGCTGACCAAGTGGTAGAACGCGCCAAAGGTGCAAATTTGCTGATTATCAACAAAACCGTCCTTGACCGTGCAACGCTGGAAGCATTGCGCCCGGAGCTGGAATACATCGGGCTGCAATCCACCGGCTACAATGTGGTAGACTGTGCGGCAGCCAAGGAACTGGGTATTACCGTGTGCAACATTCCCGCTTACTCCACCAATGCGGTGGCGCAGCTGGTGTTTGCTTTTATCCTGTCCTTTACCAACCAGGTTGCAGTGCATACACAGGCGGTAGAAAACGGTGAATGGTGCCGTTGCCCGGACTTTTGTTTTTGGAAAACACCGCTTATGGAATTAGACGGCAAAACCTTGGGCATCTTTGGGTTTGGCGCCATCGGTCACAGAGTGGCGCAGATTGCAGAAACATTCGGTATGCAAGTGCTGGTGTGCACACCGCACGAAAAGCCGCTTGACGGGCTGCACAGCACCCGATTTGCAGATGCGGATACGGTGCTGGCAAACAGCGACATCATCACTTGCCACTGTCCCCTGACACCGGACACCCAGGGTATGATGAACGCGGCGGCCTTTGACAAGATGAAAGACGGCGCGATCTTTATCAACACCAGCCGCGGACCTGTAGTAGACGAGGATGCATTGGCGCAGGCGTTAAACAGCGGCAAGCTGGCAGGCGCCGGGCTGGATGTGCTCTCTACCGAGCCGCCGGCAACAGACAACCCCCTGCTGCACGCAAAAAATTGCCGCATTACTCCCCACATTGCCTGGGCGGCCTATGAAACCCGTGCCAGACTGCTTGGCATTCTGCAAGCAAATATTGCCGCCTACTTAGACGGCAAACCGCAGAACGTGGTGAACGGGTAAAATATAAAGCAGGAGGCGACAATCTGCCGCCCGAATAATCCCTCAGTCGCGCAAGCGCGCCAGCTCCCTTTACAAGGGAGCCTTATTGGTTACACATCGTCGCCCCCCTTGTAAAGGGGGGAAAGCGGCGCAGCCGCAGGGGGGATTTTAAGCAGACGGTAGCTTGCTCCCGCGCATAATCTCTCA
>OHFD01000781.1_pt1 | contig 9572 bp, 7 predicted proteins | sample 1567451 | NCBI WGS metagenome assembly OHFD01 (sample SAMEA3879588, study PRJEB24766) | human gut metagenome | biome: human-associated habitat; feature: feces | place: USA | collected 1985/1987 | reverse complement strand
TCGTTTTCACGCTCCTTTCCTTCATTTACTTCAGTTTGTATTATAAGCGCGGAAAACGCAAATTTCAATCGTCAGCTCTCATGGCTTTGCCCAAAAAATTAGCGACTTTTTCATGCAAGTTGCTATATCTGCACTTGCATTTCCGTTATTTTCCACTTATAATAAAATCGAAATGATATTTGAAGCGGAGGAGTCGGACTATGGCGGCTTTCGTCACATTTGAGGATGTTTCCAAGGTCTACCACAGCGGAGAGATCGAAATTCGCGCGGTGGATCACATCAGCTTTACGATCGAAAAGGGTGAATTCTGCGTCATCGTCGGCCCCTCGGGCGCGGGAAAGACGACGGTCCTCAACATGCTCGGCGGCATGGACGCCTGCTCGGGCGGCACCATCACGGTCGACGGGACGCGCGTGAGCGGCTTCAACGCCCGCCAGCTCACGACCTATCGCCGCCACGACATCGGCTTTGTCTTCCAGTTCTATAACCTCGTCGGCAACCTGACGGCGCTTGAAAACGTCGAGCTCGCGGCGCAGATCTGTAAAGACCCGCTCGACGCAGCGACGGTCTTGAACGAAGTCGGCCTGTCCGCGCGCGCGAACAACTTCCCCGGTCAGCTCTCCGGCGGCGAGCAGCAGCGCGTCGCCATCGCCCGCGCGCTGGCGAAAAATCCGAAGCTCCTGCTCTGCGACGAGCCGACCGGCGCGCTCGACTATGTGACCGGCAAGCAGATCCTCAAGCTCTTGCAGGACACCTGCCGGCAAAAGGGTGTGACGGTCGTGGTCATCACGCACAACAGTGCCATCACGCCGATGGCCGACCGCGTCATCCACATCAAAAACGGCACGGTGGAGAGCATGCAGTGCAATGAGCATCCGACCAGCGTGGAACTGATCGAATGGTAACGAAGAAATCGGAACGAAAGGGGGCGGCGCGATGAAAAACGCCATGCAGAAGGACTTCTGGCGCGAGATCCAGCACACGCGCAGCCGCTTTTTCTCCATTATGATCCTGGTCGCGCTATCGGTCGCGTTTCTCTCCGGTCTCAAGGCGACCGCGCCGGACATGAAGAAGACCGGCGACGATTATCTCGATTCCCTGCACTTGGCGGACATTCAAGTGCTTTCGACGCTCGGCCTGACCGACGATGACATCACGGCCATTCGCGCGCAGGACAAGGTCGAGGACGCCGAGGGCGAGTACGTCATCGACGCGTTTGCCTCGTCCGATTCGCTCGACGCGGTGGTCAAGGTCCTCTCCCTCACGGGCCGCGGCATCAATGAGGTGCTGCTGCGCGGCGGGCGCATGCCCGAGCGCGCGGACGAGTGCGTGGTGGAGGAAAACATGCTCTCGCTGATGAACATCGCGCTTGGAGATCGCATCACCCTGACGCCGGGGGACGATCTCTCCGACGCGCTCGCGCAGGACACGTATACGGTCGTCGGCACGGTGCGCTCGCCGGTGTATCTCGCGGTGGAGCGCGGCACGTCGACACTCGGCAGCGGCACGGTCAAGGCGTATCTGTACCTGCCGCGCGAGGCGTTCACGCTCGACTACTACACGGCAGCCTATGTGCGCGTTTCCGGCGCGGCGGAGATGACCGCGTTTTACAGCGACTATGACGACTACATCGACACCGTCATCGACGAGCTGGAGCCGTTCGGCGACGCACGCTCTCAGCTGCGCCACGACGATCTTGTCGACGAGGCGACGGAAAAGCTCGACGATGCGCAGCGTGAGCTCGACGACGCGAAGGCCGAGGCCGACGATAAGCTCGGCGACGCGCAAAAAGAACTGAGCGACGCGCGCAGGAAGCTCGACGACGGCTGGAAGGACTACTACGACGGCCAGCAGGAGCTCAAGGACGCGCGCGTCGAGCTGGACGATGCAAAGATCGAGCTCGACGACGGCGAAATGCAATACCTCAACGGTATGGAGGAGTACGAGAACGCGCTGGACGAGTACGAAAAGGGCAGGGCAGAGTATGAAGACGGCCTTGCCCAGTACGAGGACGGCGTCAAGGAGCTTGAGAGCGGCGAAAAAGAGCTTGCCGCGGGACGGAGACAACTGGAAAGCGGTGAGCGCCAGCTCAACTCGCTGGCCAAGACTGTGACGGACGCGCTCGCGGGCACAGGCTCTCCTTATGCGGGCGCGCCGGAGAAGCTGCTCGAAGACCTCGGCCGCGGCGACAGCGCGGCCATCGCCGCGACGGACGGCGCGCTGGGCGGTATGCGCGCACAGCTCACCGGCGGTATTGCGCAGGCGCAGAGCAAGATTGACGAGATGCAGGATCAGTTGGTTACAGTCAATACAGCAATCGACCAACTCTCGCAGATTCCACCCGAATACATGACGCCGGAGCAGAAGCGGATGCTTGCTGAAGCGCAGGCCGCGAAGCCGCAGCTTGAGGCGGGCATTGCGACCGCGCAGGCGACGAAGGCGGAACTGGAAGAGAACCTCTCGCAGTTAAACAGCGTCAGCGCGAGCAGCATCGCCGCAAACAAGCGGGAACTGGACAACGGCTGGAGCGAGTATTACAGCGGCGAGGCCGAGCTCGACGCGGGCAGAAAAGAGCTGCTTGACGCCAAAAAGCAGCTGGACGACGCAAAAGCGCAGCTCAACGACGCGCCTGCGCAGCTCGCGGACGCGAAAAAGGAGCTTTCTGACGCGCGCAAAAAACTCGACGACGGCTGGAAGGACTACTACGACGGCGAAGAGCAGTACGCCGACGGCGTCAAGGAGCTCTCGGACGCCTACACCGAACTGACGGACGGCGAGCGCGACTACCGCAAGGGCCTGCGCGAATACGCGGACGGCAAGGCGGAGGCCGACGAGAAGATCGCTGACGCGCAGGAAAAGATCACCGACGCGCGCCGCAAGGTCGCGGATATCGACAGCTGCGAATGGTACATCTTCAGCCGCAGCTACAACCCCGGCTACACGGGCTTCGGCCAGGACGCCGACCGTATGGCGAACCTCGCGAGCGTGCTGCCGATCATCTTTTTCCTCGTCGCGGCGCTCGTGTGCCTGACGACGATGACGCGCATGGTCGAAGATCGGCGCGCTCAAGGCGCTCGGTTACAGCCGCCTTTCGATCTCACGGAAGTACATCGGCTACGGGCTGCTGCCGAGCCTTGTCGGCGGCGTTCTGGGCCTTGTCATCGGCTATATCCTGTTCCCGAAGATGATCTTCACGGCCTATCAGATCATGTACCAGATGCCGGATATCGAGCTGCACGCCTACACGGATATTTCGCTCTTTTCCGTGCTTGCGGCGGTCGCGTGCACAACAGTCGCGACGCTCTGGGCCTGCCTTGCCACGCTGCGCGAGACGCCTGCGAGCCTGATGCGCCCCCGCACGCCGAAGGCGGGCAAGCGCGTGTTCCTTGAGTACATCAAACCCCTGTGGAAGCGCATGTCGTTCATCCACAAGGTCACGGCGCGCAACCTCTTCCGCTATCAAAAGCGCTTCTGGATGACGGTCATCGGCATCGGCGGCTGCACGGCGCTCATCATCGCGGGCTTTGGCATGCGCTCATCGCTTCTTTTCACGATGTCGCGCCAGTATGACGAGCTGTTCCACTACTCGGCACAGGTGACGCTTGCCGACAACGCCCTGCCCGAGGAGCGCGCGGCGGTGGAGGACTTCCTTGCAGGCGACTCCCGCATTGTGAACTACATCCCCTGTGCGGCCTCGTCCGCCACGGTGGTCACCCCCTCCTATTCAACCACCGCCTATGTCGAGGTGATGGCCTCCGACGAGATCGGCAAGGTCGTGGACCTTTTCGACTACAAGAGCGGAGATCCCATCACAATGGGCGATGAGGGCGTATACATCGACCAGAAGCTCTCCGAGCTTTTGAAGGTCTCGGTGGGCGACACCTTCTTCCTCGACGGCGACGTGCGCGGCGATGTGACGGTCGCGGGCATCTACGAGCACTATACGGGCCACTTCATCTATATGACGCCCGACTACTATGAAAATGCGCTCCACGCCGACGGCGAGCCGAACGCCTACCTTCTGAACTTCACGAGCGACGATACCGACACCTGCAACGCCATTTTTGAAAAGCTGCTCGACATGAGCGGCGTGGCGACGACCTCGCGCATGCGCGACACGCAGGATACCTACATGCACAGCATGGAGCGCGTGGACTTCGTTGTGGTCATCATCATTCTGGCGGCGGCGGCGCTGGCGATGGTCGTGCTCTTCAACCTTTCGAACATCAACATCACTGAGCGCCAGCGCGAGCTCGCGACGATCAAGCTGCTGGGCTTTTACGACGGCGAGGTCTCGGCCTATGTGTATCGCGAGAACATCGTGCTCACGCTGTTCGGCATCCTGCTCGGCTGCTTTATGGGCCACTGGCTGCACATTTACCTTGTGCGCTCGACGGAAATTGACCTCATGATGTTCGGGCGGCAGACCGCGCCGTCGGCCTACGTGTACGCGGCGATCCTGACGGCGCTGTTCTCGCTGCTCGTCAACGTGCTCGCGCACTTCAGGATGAAGAAGATCGACATGGTCGAGAGTCTCAAGAGCGCGGAATAAAATTTCTTGTTTCAAGGCAGGGCAATGTGCTACAATAAGGGGCGGCAAAAGCCGCCCCTTACTATTGTCGAAAAAGCGGCATGCCGCTTTGACTTTTATTGCTTCCTTATAGATTGGAGTTCCCATGGCGAGACAAAGAAGAAAACATCATTTCTGGCGCAACCTGCTCATTTTGATCGTGCTGTTCGGCATTTACCTCTACTGGGGCAACCGCAGCATCGAGACCGACGAGGCGACATTCACCTCAGGCGCGCTACCTGCGGGCTTTGACGGCTGCCGCATCGTGCAGCTCAGTGATCTGCATGGCAAATACTTCGGCAAGGATAACGAACGCTTATATCGCGCGGTCAAGGCCGCGCAGCCGGAGTATATCTTCGTGACGGGCGACTTAGTCGACCGCAAAACCGAAAACCCGACTGTCTACGCCGGCGAGGTCGGCGCGGCGCTCTCAGCCATCGCGCCGACGTATTACGTCACGGGCAACCACGAGTGGGGCCACGGCACAAAGGTCGTGGAGGAGATCAAGCGCACACTGCGGGAGAGCGGCGTGACGGTGCTCTCGAACGAATTCGTACCGCTCACGCGAAATGGCGACAGTATCGTCCTCGCGGGCATCGACGATCCGAACGGCTACGCCGATCAGGAGACACCGCAGGAGCTCGCGCAGGAAGTCTACGCGAAATACGGCGACCCGTTCTGGCTGCTGCTGGCGCACCGCAACAACAATTTTAACGGCTACTACTGCCGCCTCGGCGCGGATCTGACGTTCTCGGGCCACGCGCACGGTGGCATCTGGCGCCTGCCATTCACCGACGGTCTGATCGACACGACGCTGACGCTTTTCCCCTCGTTCACGAGCGGCTTTTATCACTGCACGGACGAAAATTGCGAGGGCGCGATGGTGTTCGTTAACCGCGGGCTCGGCAATTCGCCGAAGATCGTCCCACGCATTCTGAATCGGCCGCAGGTCGCGGTCATTACACTGGAAAGGGGCTGAGGCTATGCGTGAATTTTCTGCCGGAAGCTACGACGTCGCCGTCATCGGCGCGGGCCACGCGGGCATCGAGGCATCTCTTGCCTGTGCGCGCCTCGGCATGAAAACGGTGTGCTTTACCATCAACTTAGACGCGGTGGGCAACATGCCCTGCAACCCCGCCATTGGCGGCACAGGCAAGGGCCATCTCGTGCGCGAGCTCGACGCCCTCGGCGGCGAGATGGCAAAGGCCGCGGATAAAGCCTGCATCCAGTACCGCATGCTCAACCGCGGCAAGGGCCCCGCCGTCTGGTCGCTGCGCGCGCAGGCTGACCGGCGGCGCTATCAGAGCGTGATGAAGCACACGCTTGAAACGCAGGAAAATCTGCTGCTGCGGCAGGCGGAGATCGTCGACTTACGCGTCACCGACGGCCACGTGTCCGCCGTTGTGACCGAGACAGGCGGCGTTTACGCGGTCAGGGCTGTCATCCTCTGCTCGGGCACATTTTTGGATGGCCGCACCATCGTCGGCGAATGCGTGCGCGAGAGCGGCCCCGACGGGATGCACGCCTCGCTGACGCTGGCGGACGCGCTCAAAAAGCTCGGACTGCCGCTGCGCCGTTTCAAGACCGGCACGCCGCCGCGCGTGAACGCGCGCAGCGTCGATTTTTCTCAGATGGAGGTGCAGACGGGCGACAAAACGCCGCTGCCGTTCTCGTTTTCGACGGAACACCCGCCCGAAAATCAGGCGGTCTGCTACCTGACTTACACCACGGAGGAGACGCACCGCGTCATCCGCGAGAATCTGGATCGCAGTCCCATCTACTCCGGCGTCATCGAGGGCGTCGGCCCGCGCTACTGCCCGAGTATCGAGACAAAGATCGTCCGCTTTCCCGACAAGCCCCGCCATCAGCTCTTCATCGAGCCGATGGGGCTTGACACGGAGGAACTTTACATTCAGGGTTTTTCCTCTTCCATGCCCGAGGAGGTGCAGATCGAAATGCTGCACTCGGTCAAGGGCCTTGAGCACGCGGAGATGATGCGCCCGGCCTACGCCATCGAATATGACTGCATCGACCCGACCGCGCTCTACCCGACGCTTGAATACAAGCACATTTCGGGCCTGTACGGCGCGGGACAGTTCAACGGCTCGTCGGGCTACGAGGAGGCGGCGGTGCAGGGCTTCGTCGCGGGCGTGAACGCCGCACGCAAATTAAAGGGCGAAACGCCGTTCATTCTGGGCCGCGAGCAGGCGTACATCGGTACACTCATCGACGACCTTGTGACCAAGGGAACGAACGAGCCCTATCGCATGATGACGAGCCGCAGCGAGTACCGCCTCATCCTGCGGCAGGACAACGCCGACGAGCGCCTTGCGCCCATTGGGCACGAGCTTGGCCTTGTCAGCGATGAAACGCTGCAAAAGGTCGTGGGCAAATACGACGCGGTGCGCCGCGAGATCAAGCGCCTCGAGCACACGGGCGTCCCCTCGTCCGACGCGCTCAACGCGCTGTTGACTTCGCGCGGCACAGCGGAGGTGCACGACGGCAGCTCGCTCATCGCGCTGCTGCGCCGCCCGCAGCTCACCTATGACGACCTGCGCGATTTTGATGCGGGCTGCCGCGCCTTCCCGCCCGCACTCGCCGAGAGCGTGGAGATCGCCGTCAAATACGAGGGCTACATCCGCCGCCAGATGGCGGAGGTCGCGGAGTTTGCGCGCCTGGAGCACCGCGCCATTCCCGAGGATATCGATTACGCGAAAGTCGACGGTCTCCGTCTGGAGGCGCGCGAAAAGCTCGCCGCCATCCGTCCGCAGAATCTGGGGCAGGCGGGGAGAATTTCGGGCGTCAGTCCGGCGGATGTCGCAGCTTTAATGCTCTATATTACTTCAAAAACGCGGGACTGAGTCCCGCGTTTTTGAGTATTTGAAAAGGCGGCTATGCCGCCTTTTCAAGGGGATTCGCTGCGCTTCGTGCCTTGCCGCCCGTGAGGCGGATGCGACACGCGCTCCGCGCAGAGAGTAATTTGTCACGCGCATGTCGCGACAAATTACGATTAAAATTATTTGCGCCGTGCGCGGTGCAAAATCTACGATGTTAAAACAGGCGGTCGCTGCGTTGGCAGCGGCCGCCTGTTTATGTCTGGGGTTTTACTTTTTACCGAATTTGGTGAAGAGTGTGACTAATACGGTGATGAGTCCCATCACAGCGAAGATGCCGAGCATTCCCTGCCCCGTGATGAGCAGCGCGATCTCAAGATTTGTCATAGTGCGTTCCTCCTTAACCCATGAGCTGCGGCACGAGATTGAGGATCATGCCGCCTGCGAGCACCGATGCGATCTGACCGGCGACGTTCGCGCCGACGGCGTGCATCAGCAGGTGATTGGTGCAGTCCGCCTCCTGCCCCATCTTCTGAATGACGCGCGCGGACATCGGGAAGGCCGAGATACCGGCCGCACCGACCATCGGATTCACCTTGTTCTTGCAGAAGAGGTTCAGAAGCTTTGCAAACATCACGCCCGCGATGGAGTCAAAGACGAAGGCGATAAGGCCCAGTGCCATGATGATGAGCGTGTTGAGATTGACGAACTGGTCGGCCTGCATCGAAAACGAGATCGTGATGCCGAGAAGCAGCGTGATGAGGTTCGCCAAATCGTTCTGCGCCGTCTGGGAAAGACGCTCCAAGCAGCCGCACTCACGCAGCAGGTTGCCGAACATCAGAAAGCCCACGAGCGAGACGGACATCGGCGCGATGAAGCCCGCGATGATCGTGACCATGATGGGGAAGCAGATGCGCAGCGAACGGGAGACATGCTTGGGGTTGTAGGGCATGTGCATCGCGCGCTCTTTCTTGGTGGTCACGAGCTTGATGGCGAACGGCTGGATGATCGGCACGAGCGCCATGTACGAGTACGCCGCGACAGCGATGGGGCCGATATAATTAGAGTGTAAGACCTGTGAAACAAGGATCGACGTCGGGCCGTCCGCCGCGCCGATGATGCCGATGGAGGCTGCGTCCTTCAAGTCAAAGCCCAGCATGACCGCCGCGATCATCGCAAAGAAGATGCCGAACTGCGCCGCCGCGCCGAAGAGGAACATCTTCGGGTTCGAGAGCAGCGGGCCGAAGTCGATCATCGCGCCGATGCCGATGAACAGCAGCAGCGGCAGCGCCTCGCTCGCTTCGATCGTCGTTTCAAAGAGCCACTGAATGATGCCCTGACTCTCGCCCACGCCCGCGACCATCTGGTTCAGAACGCCGGACATCGGCAGGTTCACGAGGATCGCGCCGAAGCCCATCGGCAGCAGAAGCGAGGGCTCATAGTCCTTTTTGATGGCGAGATAGATGAGCAGCGCGCCCACCACATACATCACGCACTGCTGCGGTGTGACCGCGCGGATGCCGTCAAGCAAAAACTCCATGCTGTAAACACTCCTTATACTCAGTCGGTTTTGGTAGCCGGACAAAAGAAAAAAGACCTTTACCGCGGGCGCCGCCCGGGGTAAAAGTCTTGCCATTTCGCAAGCAGACCGGGGATACTTTCCCGCGATGACGATCTGCTCAACGCCCGTAGGCGCCGGCTACTCCCTTTTTCCGTGCTGCAAAAGGTATCACATTTTTTTTGCGCTGTCAAGCGCTCACGGGCGTATTTTGCCGTAGTTTACAAGTTTTTACTCCAAATTTACATCTTTTTCTGCCCTGAGAGCGCCGCGGTGGGGTTGACAAAGCCCAAAAAAGCCGATATATTACTACTGCATTATGAAATATGCGTGGATGAGGACAAGTAAACCCCTCCCCCGCGGCAAAGAGAACCGCCGTTTTGGTGAAAGGCGGGACGCGGCAGGGCCGAATATCACCTCGGAGCAGCCGGACTGAACTTTAAGTAAGGCCGGACGGGTGCGACCGTTATATCGCAGCATTTGAGCGGCTGTGCAAGACACAGCAAGAAGAGTGGTACCGCAGGGTGAGTCTTTGTCTCTTTATGGAAGAGATGAAGGCTTTTTTATTTTATCTACAACGGTATAAACAGTATGTAAGACATAGAAAGGA
>OHFD01000771.1_pt1 | contig 9689 bp, 9 predicted proteins | sample 1567451 | NCBI WGS metagenome assembly OHFD01 (sample SAMEA3879588, study PRJEB24766) | human gut metagenome | biome: human-associated habitat; feature: feces | place: USA | collected 1985/1987 | reverse complement strand
GGGTAGCAACAGTCCGGGGGACTGTTGCGGTGCCCGCGTGCGTGCCGGTGCGCGCAGAAGCGCACCGGGCGAGTCTCGTAATCCGCTCCAATAAAGAAAGCAAGGCTTTTTGCCTTGCTTTTTTTGTTCTACAATATTGCGAGACTCGAACAGGGCAACCCGCCAGGGTAGCAACAGTCCGGGGGACTGTTGCGGTGCCCGCGTGCGTGCCGGTGCGCGCGGAAGCGCACCCCATTTTGCACACCATACCCCACCCCGCTTGTGGCCGAATTTACCGGCACCGCCATATCTTGCGGCTTTACAAGGGAGCGCGGATTTGCTACAATAAAAAGCAGAGCGCCACCGGCGCAGAAAAGAGGAAAATTCCACCTATGCAATACACCATTCCCCCCTTTGGCCCCCTGTGGACGGACGGCGTGTTTACCGTGCCCACCTGCGTGGCCGATCGTTACTTAAAACTGGCCAGCGCCTACCAACTCCAGGCGCTGCTGCTTCTTTTGCGCCACGGCGGCAGTCTCAGCACCCGGGAGCTGGCCGGCGCGCTGGGTATCCCGGAGCGAGACGCAGACAGTATTATGGACTTTTGGGTGGCCGAGGGTCTGCTGCAAAGCGGCAACAGTCCGGTAGCCCCTGCGCCCGCCGAGCCCAGCACAGTACAGATCCCGGTTATGACAAAAGTACCCCCCACTATGGGCGCGCCGGCCGGCCTGACCGTGCACCCGCCGGTAGCGGAACCGCCAAAGCCGAAAAAAGAGACCCTGTCTCCTCCCCGGCTGACCCCGCGGGATATTGTGACCCTGTGCCGGGAAAACAGTGCCCTGTCCGATCTGCTGACCGAGGCGCAAACCGTGCTGGGGCGCACCATCAGCACTGCCGAACAGGAAATGCTGGTGAATATGCACATCTACTACGAGCTGCCGCCGGAAGTGATCCTGATGCTCCTGGGCTATTACCGTGGCGAAAAAGAAAAGGGCCGCTCCATCAACCTGGCCTACATTAACAAAATGGCCAACTCCTGGTCCGAGGACGGGGTGCGCACCGTGGCGGACGCAGACGAAAAGCTGCTGTACCTAAGCGGTACGGACAAGCTGTGGGACAAGGTAATCGCCATGACCGGCATTCGCCATCGGTCGCCCACTGCCCGCCAGCGCCAAATGGTGGCAGACTGGGGTCGGGATTTTAGCGAAGATATGCTGCAACTGGCCTGCGATATTATGAAAGAGAACGCCGACAAGCCATCGCTGAAGTATATGGACAGCGTGCTGCGCCGGTGGAAAAAAGAGGGGCTAACCACCCCCACCCAGGTGCAGGAACAGCAACAGAATTTTACCGCCGCCAAGGCCAAAAAAGCCGACGGCCGCCTGCAAGGCAAGCCCTCTTACGACCTGGAGCAGATCAAGAGAGACACCATGAATAATACGGATATTAAGTTCTAAGGAGAAGCTATGTATAGTTCCAATCTTTACCAAAAAGCGCTGAACCGGCTGGATCGCCGCCGGGAAGAAGACGAGCTGCGCACCGCCGCCACTTTGGCAGAGGTCAGCGCCAAGGTCCCCCGGCTGGAGGAAATTCAAAATCAGCTGCGGCAAGTGGGCTTTTCCATCTCCAAGGCGTTCTTTGCCAAAGACGCGAAGGCGGAGATCGACAAGCTGCAAGCGGAAAGCCTGCGCCTGCAAGGGGAAAAGGAGCGGCTGCTGGTGGCTGCCGGTTATGCGCCGGACGCTCTGGCCCACCACTACCAGTGCCCCACCTGCAAGGACACCGGCTATGTAGGTGACCGAATGTGCACCTGCCAGCGCGAACTGCTCAAGGACTTGCAGCGGGAGGCCATTCGCCGCCTGGCGCCCTTGGACAGCTGCACCTTTGACAGCTTTGACACCAACTATTACCCGGAGACGGCGGAGGACAACGGCATTTCGCCTCGGGCGAAGGCGGATAAGATCGCCGAGGCCTGCCATCGCTACGCCCAGCGGGTATCTTTGCGGGAGCCGGCAAACCTGATGCTGATGGGTCAGACCGGCCTGGGCAAAACCCACTTGAGCCTGGCCATTGCCAATGTTGCCATCGGTCGGGGCCTGTCCGTAGAGTACGGCACCGCCTACAATATCCTGTCCGACCTGCAAAATGAGAATTTCGGCCGCACCGGCAACCTGCAATATACGGAGGAGCGGGTGCTCCATACGGACCTGCTGATCCTGGACGACTTGGGCACCGAGTACACCTCTGCCTATACCGTGGCCTGCCTGTACAATATCATCAACACCCGCATCCTTTGCAGCCGCCCCACGGTCATCAGCACCAACCTGGGCTTTGACGAGCTGGCGCAAAAATACGACCAGCGCATCACCTCCCGCATCGCCGGCGCCTATTCCCGTCTGGTACTGGTGGGCAACGATATTCGGTATATCAAATAAGCGCAAATCTCCGCGCGCCGAAAGGGAATAAATCAAAACGCATGATATACAGAACACCCTACAAAAAAAGCACCCTTAAAGGGTGCTTTTTTCTTGTGCTCGCAGGGCAGCAAAGTCTGTAACGGTTTGGCGAGGGGCGGTGGGAGTGGAATACACCCAACGGTCCATGCGGGTAGCATCCACATAGTAGGTCAGGGGCGTTACCGGTGCCGGCGGGTCAAAGGCCTCTACGACCACCAGCTTAATCTTCATTTTTTCCGGCAAAATAGACTTCACATACACAGCCACCGGCTGACCCGGCTCCAGAGCGGCGCTGGGCTCTGCCAGACCCGCCAAATTTGGGGTCAACTCTACAAACACGCCGTAAGGCTCTACGCTACGCACCACGCCGGGCACCGTCTCGCCGGAGGAGAAGCCCGCTGCATTTTGCTGCCAGGTGCCCAACAGCTCCTTTAGACTAAAAGTCAGCTTATCCGGCTCTCGGCTGCGCAGCACCACCCGCAGTTCCTGTCCCTCTCGCAGGCGGGCACGAGGGTGGTCAATGCGGCTGACCGAAAGCATATCAATGGGGATCAGGGCGTTCAGCCCCGCCCCCACATCAATAAACGCGCCAAACTTCTCCAAATGGGTCACCCGGGCAGGAATCACGTCGCCCGGCTCTAAAGTGTCCAAAAACTCTGCCTTGCACCGCAGCTGCACCGCCCGGCGGGAAAGAATAGCGGTAAAGGGGCCGTCGTCCTCCCGCTGAAAGCCTAAAATCGAAAAACACACCCGCTTGCCAACCTTAGAAATCAGGGCAATATCCCGCACCGTGCCGTCGTCGATTCCTACGGCGCCCTCCTCCCGGGGAATGATCCCTCGCATGGCACCCAGGTCCACATGAAGATTATGTTCCCGGTCACAAAGCAGCACCCGACTCTCCAGTACGGATCCCTGCATCATCGCCCGGCGCAGCGCCTCCGGTGTAGTAAATTGCCGGTCCAGTTCTGCATTCATTCCCTCCGGGTAGAATTCCATGTTCTCACGCCTTTCCGAATTGCCTGTGCTATAAATATATGCCTGTCGATAGGCGGATATGTTGTAAAATCGGCCAAAAGGTGCTATACTGTAAACAAGAATAAACGAGGGGAGAGCCCCATGGAATTACAACTGCACGATCGGGTCAAAATGAAAAAGCCACACCCTTGCGGGTGCGCAATCTTTGAAGTGACCCGCCTGGGCGTAGACTACAAATTAAAATGCACCGGCTGCGGGCGCGAGGTGCTGCTGCCCCGGATCAAGGCGGAAAAGCTGATCCGCGGGGTGGTACAGGACGGGTAGCCCCGTCTCCTTTTCATTATATAATACATATAAAAGGAGACGCTTATGTTTGAAAAACTCAGCCGTGTAGAAGAACGGTACAACAAGATCGCCGCAGACCTGTGCGACCCGGCGGTGGTGGCAGACATCAGCCGCTACACCGCCCTGATGAAAGAACAAAAGCACTTAACCCCGGTGGTAGAGACCTTTGCCCGCTATAAAACCGCCAAGACGGCGGCGGAAGAAGCCCGAGAGCTGCTGCAAAGCGAAAGCGACCCGGAGCTGTGCGATCTGGCAAGAGAAGAACTGAAAGACAGCGAGGCAGCGCTGGAACAGCTGCAAGAGCAGTTGAAAATTTTGCTGCTGCCCCGGGATCCCAACGATGACAAAAATGTAATCATTGAGATCCGCGGCGGTGCCGGCGGCGACGAAAGTGCCCTGTTTGCCGGGGTGCTGTACCGTATGTACAGTATGTACGCGGAGCAAAAGGGCTTTAAGAGCGAAATTCTGTCTGAGAACGCCACGGAGCTGGGCGGATACAAGGAAATCAGCTTTTCCATTGACGGCGACGGCGCCTACTCCCGCTTTAAGTTTGAAAGCGGGGTGCACCGGGTGCAGCGGGTGCCGGAAACGGAGAGTCAGGGCCGCATTCACACCTCCACCGTAACGGTCGCGGTGCTGCCAGAAGCGGAGGAAGTGGACTTTGAGCTGGACCCCAAGGACTTGCAGATCGACACCTTCCGCTCCTCCGGCGCAGGGGGGCAGCACATCAACAAAACCTCCTCCGCCATTCGCATTACCCACCTGCCCACCGGCACGGTGGTGGAGTGCCAGGACGAGCGCAGCCAGCATAAAAACAAAGACAAGGCCATGAAAGTGCTGCGCGCCCGACTGTATGACGCAGAAAAGGCCAAGCACGACGCCGCCATTGCCGGCGAGCGGAAAAGCCAGGTAGGCACCGGCGACCGCAGCGAGCGGATCCGCACCTATAACTACCCCCAGGGGCGGGTCACCGATCACCGGATCAACCTGACTCTGTATCGACTGGAACAAATCTTAAACGGCGATCTGGACGAATTGATCGACGCCCTGATCACCGCCGATACGGCAGCCAAACTCAGCGCCGCGGAGGAATAATGTAGGAATGATACCGGCGGTGCGATGTGGGCATCGCGCCCTACACGGATGACATTCAAGGCGGGCGGCAGGTTGCCGCCCCTACGGTCAACCGGGTATAAAACGCCTCTGGCGCAATCCCCCTTGCGGCTACGCCGCTTCCCCCCCTTTTGCAAGGGGGGGGCGGAGATTTTGTAACCGATTAGCCTCCCTTGTAAAGGGTGACTCCCCGCAGTGCGGGGAGATGTCGCGTAGCGACAGAGGGGACGGGCGCCAGTTAGGCGGTGGCTGCGAGCTTGTGAGCAGACGGAGGGATTTGGAAATCATCCCACAGGCGGTGGAGGGATTCCCCGCAAATCAAATCAAGGACACAAGATATGGAAACCAAACAACTGGGAACAACAGAACAAGACCTGGCGCTGGCCGGGGAACTGCTGCGGCAGGGGCAGCTGGTGGCCTTTCCCACCGAGACGGTGTACGGACTGGGCGCCGACGCCTTGAACGAAACCGCCGTGGCACAAATTTACGCCGCCAAGGGCCGCCCCAGCGACAACCCGCTGATTGTGCATGTGGCAGAGAAAGCAGACATTGCCCCGCTGGTGCAGGAAATTCCGGAGAAAGCCAAGAAACTTTTTGACCGCTTTTTCCCCGGACCGCTGACGGTGATCCTGCCCAAGAGCGATAAAATCGGCAAAGTCGTCAGCGGCGGACTGGACACGGTGGCGGTGCGTATGCCGGAGAACCCGGTGGCCCACCGACTGCTGCAACTGGCAGGGGTGCCGGTAGCGGCCCCCAGCGCCAACACCAGCGGGCTGCCCAGCCCCACAAGAGCCAAATATGTGCAAGAGGATATGAACGGCAAGATTGCTGCCATCGTAGACGGCGGCGACTGCGCCTACGGGGTGGAGTCCACGGTGATTACCCTGGCTACCCCTACCCCAACGCTGCTGCGCCCCGGCGCAGTAACCAAGGAAATGCTGGAGGCAGAGATCGGCCCCATTGCCGTGGCTCCCGCGGTGCTGGAAAAGATGGCAGACGGCGAGACCGCCGCCTCTCCCGGCATGAAATACAAGCACTACGCCCCCAAGGCGCAGGTAATTTTAGTAAACGGCGACAGCGCCGCCTACGCCGCCTTTGTAAACAGCCAACCGGGCTGCTACGCCCTGTGCTATGAAGAAGACCGGGTGACGGTGCCCAAGGTGCCCTACGGCAAGGCCACCGACGACCTAAGCCAGGCACGAGAGCTGTTTGACGCCCTGCGGCGGCTGGACGAACTGGGCGCCAAAAAAGTCTACGCCCGTATGCCCCGCAAAACCGGGGTGGGTATGGCAGTATACAACCGGCTGATCCGGGCAGCGGCCTTTCGCATTTTAGACCTGACAAAGCCTTTTCTTATCGGCGTAACCGGGCCTACCGGCGCAGGGAAAGGCTATGTGTGCCGCCTGCTGGCACAGGCCGGGCTGCACCCGGTGGACTGCGACCGGGTCTATGGCCGGCTGACCGTCCCCGGCGCGCCCCTGCTGCAAGACCTGGCGGCTGCCTTTGGGCGGGAGATCATCAAGGACGGCGCCCTAGACCGCAAAACCTTGGCAGCCAAAGCCTTTGCCACCCCTGCCGCTACGAAAAAGCTGGATCAGGTAACCCATCCGGCGGTGCTGGATGCCTGTGTGCAGCAAGCAAAGATACCGGCGGTGCTGGACGCGCCCCAGCTGTTTGAAAGCGGCGCGGACGCCCTGTGCGCCTACACCCTGGCGGTGACTGCGCCTAAGGACACCCGCCTGGCTCGAATTATGGAGCGGGACGGCATAGACCGGGCGGCGGCACGGCTGCGTATGCAGGCCCAACCGGCGGCGGACTTTTACACCGAGAAATGCACATTCACCGTCACCAATGACGGCAGAGATATAAAATCCCAAGTGGACAGAATACTGGAGGCTATCTTATGAATGAAGAAAAAACCAAGGGTCAGCAGCTGCAAGAGCTGCTGTTCAACAAGCGCGAGAACGGCGTAGACTTTATGGACGACGCCGAGCTGGGCGTATGTGATGATTTTTGCGAGGGGTACAAGGACTTCCTCTATCACTGCAAAACCGAGCGAGAGGCCGCTGCCCAGGCACTGGACCAGGCGCGGGCTGCCGGGTTCCTGCCCTTTGACGAATTCGGCGACCAGCTGGAGCCGGGCGCCAAGGTGTACAAGATGAACCGGGGCAAGGCTATTATCCTGTGCGTGAAGGGCAAGCGCAGCATTAAGGACGGCGTGCGCATTGCTGCTGCCCACATTGACTCTCCGCGCATTGACTTAAAGCAGCGCCCGGTGTACGAGGACAACGGGCTGGCGCTGTTTAAGACCCACTACTACGGCGGTATTAAAAAGTACCAGTGGACCGCCATTCCCCTGTCCCTCCACGGCCGCATTTGCAAAAACGACGGCACCTATGTGGATGTGCGCCTGGGCGAAGAGCCGGGTGACCCCAAGTTCTGTATTACGGACATTCTGCCCCACCTGGCGCTGGAGCAGTACACCCGCAAGATCAACGAGCTGATCAAAGGGGAAGAGCTGAACATTGTCATCGGCTCCCGCCCCTTTAAGGATGACAAAGCCAGCGAAAAGGTGAAGCTGAATATCCTCAATTTGCTGTACGAGAAATACGGCATTGTGGAGCGGGATCTGCTGTCTGCCGAGCTGGAGCTGGTGCCGGCCTTTACCGTTGACGACCTGGGCTTTGACCGCTCCCTGATCGGCGGCTACGGCCACGATGACCGTGTGTGTGCCTATCCGGCCTTGCAGGCCATTCTCAGCGTCAGCGAGCCGCCGGAGTACACCTGCATTACCGTGCTGACGGATAAAGAGGAGACCGGCTCCGACGGCAACACCGGGCTGAACTCCAGCTATCTGAAATACTTTATTGAGGATTTGGCACGGCTGGAGGGCTACGAGGGCCGCGATGTGCTGCGCAACTCCAAGTGCCTGAGCGCCGATGTAAACGCTGCCTTTGACCCCACCTGGTCCTCTGCCTTTGAGAAGAACAACGCCTCCTTTATCAACGAGGGCGTGGTGGTCACCAAGTTTACCGGCTCCCACGGCAAAAGCGGCACTTCCGACGCCAGCGCCGAATATGTGAGCTTTGTCAAAAACTTGCTGGAGGAAAACGGCGTGCTGTGGCAAAGCGGCGAGCTGGGCAAGGTTGACGGTGGCGGCGGCGGCACCGTGGCTATGTATATTGCCAATTTGGATGTAGATGTGATTGATGTAGGCGTGCCGGTGCTCTCCATGCACGCACCCTATGAGATCGTTTCCAAAATTGATGTATATATGGCGTACAAAGCCTTCACCACCTTCTTTACCAAATAAGAAACAAAAAAGAAAACCGACACTCCGCGTGTCGGTTTTTTGTATATAAATCTATACCTTTTTGCCTCCCTTTACAAGGGTGACTCCCCGCAGTGCGGGGAGATGTCGCGCAGCGACAGAGGGGACGGGCACCGGTTCGGTGGTGGCTGCGAGTTTGCGAGCAGACGGAGGGATTATTCGGCAAAAACGCCCTACATTTTCGCCTCCGGCGCAATCCCCCCCTGTGGCTCCGCCGCTCCCCCCTTTGCAAGGGGGGCAAAAAGGTTTATCGTAGGGGCGGCAATCTGCCGCCCGCAGGCGGATAACCCCCTACGAGCAAAACTTATGATTGCCGATCACCTTGATCACCGGTCTGGAGTGCATAAACTTGTCCGAGGTTTTGGAGGCATTGAAATAATACACCGCACCGCCGGAGGGGTCCCAGCCGTTGAGGGCATCCGTGGCGGCGCGCTTGGCGCTGTCTGCCACCGGGGCGTACCAGTTGGAGTCGTTGACGCAGGAGAACGCCCCGTTTTGGTATACCACGCCGCTGATGGAATTGGGGAAGGAGGGGTGCGCCACCCGATTCAGGATCACAGCACCCACCGCCACCTGACCCTCATAAGATTCGCCTCGAGCTTCGGCGCTGATCACCTTGGCCAGCAGCTCCACATCCGCAGCCGAATACCCGGTACTGTTGCCGCTGCTGCTGCCACCCAGCCCCAGGTACAACAGGGTCTTTGGTCCAGCCACGCCGTCTGCGGTAATGCCGCAGTTCTTTTGAAACGCCTTCACCGCCGCCTTGGTGGCATTGCCGTAAATACCGTCGGCAGCGCCGCTGTAATAGCCCAGCTCCTTGAGCTTCTTTTGCACACGGGTCACCTCCGCACCGGTGGAGCCCAGCTTGGAGAGCACCTGGCTGCTGGCAGCGGACTGCACCGCATAGTACACCCCGCCGCCAATGCCAAGGGCACCGGCAGCCACCGCCAGCACCACAAACACCGTTAAGAAATTCCGCACGGCCTTATAAATCGTCATGAGAGATCACCCTTTCAACACAGCGTGTAGATCAAAAAGGACAGCGCCACCCCGGCCAGGGCACTGAGCAGACAACGCAGGGCAAAGTGCCACTTCTCTCGCCTGGAACGGCGCACTCTGGGCGGCCGACCGGCGCGGGCAGCCAGGGAATGGGCCTCTCGCTCCAGCACAGCCCGGTCCTCTCGGGCGTACTGGGGTTTTACAAAAAACACGATTTTTTCAAAATACGGGTTTTCCGGATTGGTCACCTCAAGCACCTGTTTGCTGACGCCTTTGATCATGTTATTCGTCCTTTCTGTTTGCTGAATTTAGTGTGTGGCAAAGATGCCAAAAATATACCGGAATTTTGTGAATTGTGAGCATAAAAAAAGCCTTGACAGCCCACGCGGGCACTACAATCAGTATATTGACCTTGCGCCCACAGATTGTGGAAAAGACGGTGGAAAATGTTGAAAATTTGGGCATTTTTCGCATAATATCGGGCATTTTTC
>OHFD01000768.1_pt1 | contig 9708 bp, 8 predicted proteins | sample 1567451 | NCBI WGS metagenome assembly OHFD01 (sample SAMEA3879588, study PRJEB24766) | human gut metagenome | biome: human-associated habitat; feature: feces | place: USA | collected 1985/1987 | reverse complement strand
GATAATGAGAACGAGAGTGTTACGCAAATAGACTAAAACAGAAAGGAGCCTGCTATGCGTAAAATATTAAAAGCGTCGAGCCTGTTGATCTGTGCAATGCTTTTGTTCAGTGCATGTGCAGGCTCTTTGAATCTGGGACCGGGACCTTTCCGTTCGGAAATGCAGGATGTTTTCGTTCAGCAGACGACACTTACGGTTCCGGCCAGTCACGCCGAGCATGGGGAGGATTATGTCATTGAGTGGCAGGACCCTGTGATGGAAAAGCACGTCCGGAAATGGCTTGACCGCCCGAAGGGAGATATCTATCACAGCGATGTCTGGGATTATCAGCGGGTCTCGATAAATTCCGGAACCGGCGTAGGGGATCTCATCGTCAAAGATGCACCGGATGGGGTGGACATTGGAAGAAACGTCAACAGCAATGAGCAGCTGGCAGCCTGCGCAGTCAGCGTAGAGGGAACGTATGATCCGGTGACCTCTCTGGCAGACCTGCGGCATTTTGACAGCTTGCAGGTATTGTCGGTCAATAATAGAAGGGGAGCCCCACCCATTACAGATCTGACAGGTCTGGAGGAATGCAAAAATCTGATGCTTTTGAGTGTGCCCAGTGTGGAGAGCAGCGCATTCCCGACCTTTGCAAAGCTGGATTCTGTGGTAGAGCTGAAGTATGGCAGTGACGGGATCCGGGCGGATTCCAATGTCTCCGACCTTTCGGCGCTGGCGCAGATGAAGTCGCTGAAGATGCTGTGGATCACCGGCAGTGAGGTCGATCTGACCCAGCTGGCCGGAGCTGACTTGCGGGTCCTGAGACTGGACGTGACCCGGATCGGTTCGCTGGAACCGCTGAAGCAGATGGAAAATCTGAGCTTTCTGCAGCTGTGCCAAGGGCCGGAGATCGACAGCTTTGCCCCGCTGGCGGAGAGCAGTGTGCAGTATCTGAGTATGTCCCTCTCTCAGGGTGCACAGGAAACCTACAAAGACATGGATTATACTCCCCTGACCCAGATGCCGCAGCTGATCTGGCTGGATCTGACCAACAACATCACGTTTGATACGGAAACCTGCAAAAAACTGCTGGCAAACGATACGGCCCTGAAATATCTGAAAATTTCCTATACATCAGCGGCCAAAGATGCCGAAGAGCTGGATACAGCGCACCTGAAGGAGTTCACTGCTCCGGCTCCGTAATGCCCCAAAATGCAAAAACACCCATGCCAGCGCCGGCATGGGTGTTCTTCCGTACAGATTCAAAGCCGCTGCAAGGCTCTTGCGTCGCTGCGTTCCAGTGCGGTCATGCCGGTATCCAGAACCATGGCCAGGAGGATGCCCAGCAATACATCAATGCAGCTGTGCTGCTTGAGCAGAACGGTGGACGCGATGATGGAGACGCAGAGCACGGCGGAAGCGGGCCGCATCCAGCGGCGGCCCGGCGTTTCAAAGATGCGGCTGCGGTAATAGGCCATCATCAGGGTGACGGAGTTGAACACATGGATGGAGGGGCAGACGTTGAGGGGCGTGTCGGTGGCATAGAGCATCCGCACGGCCTGAGCAAAGAGGTCGCTGCCGTACACCCGGTAGGGTCGCAGGTCAAGGCCGGTGGGCAGGATGACATAGCAGGCCAGCGCAATGGTCATGCCCGCAAACAGGGGCAGGCAGAGCCGCCAGAAGTCGGCCCGGGGCGCTTTCCACAGCAGGTAGAACAAGGTGAACGGGATCCACAAAAACCACGCAAAGTAGGGCACGATGGCATATTTGCAAAAGGGGATCAGGTCGTCCAGATGGCAGTGCACCAGAACATCGGGCACGGCAATATGGACTTCGAGCCAATGGAACGCCGAAAGGTAAAACAGGAGATAAAACGCCATGAACGAAACGGGATGGCGGGAAAACCAGTTGCGCATGGAACACACTTCCTTTTCTGGAATGGGGGCCGCAGCCCCGCCTAAAGTTCTTTGCAGCGTATGATTATACCGCGCAAAGACGAAGAAAACAAGACAAAAAGCTGACAAAATCGTGAACACATCCGCGCGGAATTTGGTATGCTTTGGGGAAGCGGATGCAGGGGAGAGAAGCTTCTGCCTATTGATACGAGACAGGATGCGGGTTTCCTGCACAAAAAAGGCCCTCCCCGCCAAAACTGCAATGGCGGAGAGGGCCGGATATACGGAAACTCAGATCACCTTTTGTTCCATCCACCTGCCGCGGACAAAGCGGACGCAGAAGAACAGCGAGCGCATGGCCCAATCCAGGAACATGCCCATCCAGATGAACAGCAGGCCGCAGTGGAACTTGAGCACCATCAGGTAGCAGAAGGCCACCCGGAACACCCACATGGAGATGACGCTGACCGTCATGGTAAAGGCGGCATCTCCGGCGGCGCGCAGGATGTTGGGCAGGGTGAAGCTGGAGGGCCATAGGATCAGCGACACAGCGTTGAACCAGACCATCAGCTCCAGTGCCATGCCGTAGGCCTCCGGCGAGAGGTTGAACCAGGAGAGCGCCAGCTTGTTCAGGAAGAACAGCCCGGAAAGGTTCATCAGCCAGTCCCCGGCGTAGGCGGTCAGGAGCAGCAGGCGGGAATAGCGCTTGGCCTGTACCTTTTCCCCGGCACCCAGACACTGGCCCACAACGGTCAGCGCGCCGATGCCCACGGCGGAGGCGGGCACGTTCAGGAAGCTGGAGATGTTGCCTGCCACGGCGTTTGCGGCAATGGCGGCGGTACCCAGCGTGCTGGTCAGGCTGGAGACCGACAGCTTGCCGATCTGGAACATGCCGTTCTCGATGCCGGCGGGAATGCCGACTTTCAGGATGCGCTTGATGAGGTCGAGGTCAGGCTTCAGGTCGGTGAGGTGGTCGATGCGCAGCGCACAATCCGGCTTCTGCAGCAGGAACATCACGGTGAAGCAGGCGATCATCCGGCTCACGAGGCTGGCGGTGGCCGCACCCATCACACCCATGCCGAATCCGTAGATCAGGATGGCGTTGCCGCCAATGTTCACCACGTTCATCACCAGGCTGGAAAGCATACTGATCTTGCTGTTGCCCTGGGCGCGGAACAGGGCCGCACCGGCGTTGTACACGCCAATAAAGGGATAGCTCAGGGCTGAGAGCAGGAAATAGGTCTCAGCGTAGCGCATCACATCCACGTCAATGGAGCCGAAGATGCCCCGCAGGATGGCATGCCGCCCCACCGCCACGATGACGGCGGTGACCACGCTGAGCGAGATCATAATGAACATGATCTGGGCGGCGCTGGCCTTGGCCCGTTTGGGCTCCCGGTGGCCGATGTACTGGCTGGCGACCACCGCGCCGCCGGTGGCCAGTGCGCTGAGCAGCTGGATCATCAGCACGTTGAAGGAGTCCACCAGGCTCACGCCCGAAACGGCGGCTTCGCCCACCGAGGAGACCATCAGGGTGTCCGCCAGACCGATGGAGATGCTGAGGGCCTGCTCTGCCACCAGCGGCAGGAAAAGTGAAATGAGCTGTTGGCGGTTGAACAGCGGTCTTGATGTGGTCGATGCGTCTGTCATGGTGTCCTCCCTTGGCGCGTGGATTCAAACACACCCATGATAGCGCGGAATGACGTGAAAATCAAGATGTTGTATCCAACAAATCGAAAAATCAGGCAAACTCTTTGCTGGGGGTCAGGCAGGTGCCGTAATAAACAATGTAGTCGTAGGGGACCTGGGGGTTGTACGCGGCCAGATCGCCGTACTTGGCCAGAATGTCGTTCCGCAGGTTCTCCGGGGTGTAGGGCTGCCCGGCGGAAAGGGTGTCGGCGCAGACAGCGTTCCACATGCTCTCGGTAAAGGCGGCGCAGTTGAAGTAGGCCGACCAGTGGTCAGACTTTGCAAGGTTGCGGTTGACCACGTCCAGCTGGCCCTGATCCAGTGAGGTCTGGACAGCATAGATGTTCTGGTAGTAGGAATCGGCCAGATAGCGCTTGTAGTAGCCCTCCAGATTGTACCAGATGCCGGTGTGCTCCCAGCGGTTGCCGCGGGGGCTGAAGGTCATCTCGGTGTCGGGCGCGATCCGCAGGCCGCCCACCTCGATGTCGTGGTCCGAGACGTTCCGCACCGAGAGGAAGGAGTGGCCGCTGGAATTGATGGAGGCATCGCCCCGATCCTCGGCCCGGGCGTAGATGCGCAGCAGGGCCACGGCACCCTCGGCAGGTTCTGCACCGTAGGCCTGCACGGCAGATCTATGGTCGGCCTGTTCAAAATCGTAGGGGCCGCCGGTGCTGGTGGTAAAGCCGACGATGTTGCGGATCTGATCCTCAAGGGGGCTTACATCGGTGATGACACGTTCGTCCTGGGGGGCGGGCGTGGCGGCGGGAGCCTCGGCCAGCGCGGCGGTGCTGCCGGACACGCACAGGGCCAGTGTCAGGCAGAGGGAAAGGGCGCGGAACAGCTTTTTCATGGGGTGACCTCCAAAGAGAAAAAATTCAGGTCAAGGATAGACGATTTTTGGGGCGCTGTCAAGAAAAAGATATCTGCCGCCTTTACCCCCGGGGCCGGTTGTGTTAAAATGGAACTGGCAGCCGTGCCCGGTGGTTTGGGGCATGGGGCCGATCGGAAGGTAAATGAATCTGACCCAGAGAGGGGAACAACCTATGCCAAAAGAAGCACACAAGGTCGTGGTCATCGGGCACCGCAACCCCGATACCGATTCCATCTGCTCCGCCATTGCCTATGCGGAGCTCAAAAACCGCACCAGCACGCTGGTCTGTGAGCCGCGCCGTGCCGGTAAAATGAATCAGGAGACCGAGTTCGTCCTGAAAAAGTTCGGTGTCACGCCGCCCCGGATGTGCACCGACGTGAACCCCAAGATCCGGGACGTGGATTACCGCGAGATGCCGGGCATCCCGGGCTCCACCAGCCTGCGCCGCGCATGGAAGATCATGCGCGACCAGCAGATCGACACCCTGTCCATTACCAGCGCGGACAACGAGCTGGAGGGCATCATCACCGTGAAGGATCTTGCCACCGCCAACATGGACGTGTTCGATACCGCGGTGCTGGCCAAGAGCCGTACCTCTTATAAGAATATCCTTGAAACGCTGAACGGCACCATGGTGGTGGGCGATGCCGACGCGGTCTGCACCACCGGCCACATCAAGATCGGCACCGCCACCCCCGAGATGCTGGAAAGCAGCGTGGAAAAGGGGGATATCGTCATTCTGAGCAACCGGTACGAAAGCCAGCTCTGCGCCATTGAAAAGGAAGCCTCCCTGCTCATCATCTGCAATGGGGCCAAGGTGGGCCGCACCATCCAGCGCATTGCCGATGAGACCGGCGTTGCCATTATGACCACCCCTGTGGATACCTACGCGGCGGGCAAGCTCATCAGCCAGTGCGCCCCAATCTCCTATTATATGACCCGGGACAACATCCTCAAATTCACCCTCGTCACCCCCGTGGCCGATGTGCTGCGGGTGATGGCAAAGGTGCGCCACCGCTATTTCCCCATCCTCGATGAGGAAGGCAAATACTGCGGCATGGTCAGCCGCCGCAACGTCATTGCCCTGCGCAAGCGGCGCATCATTCTGGTGGACCACAACGAGGCCACCCAGGCCGTGGAGGGCTTTGATCAGGCCGAGATCCTGGAGATCATCGACCACCACCGCATCGGCAGTCTGGAGACCAGCGGCCCGGTCTACTTCCGCAACCAGCCCGTGGGCTGCACCGCCACCATCATCACCCAGATGTACGATGAAAACAGTGTGGACATCCCGCCCCAGATCGCGGGCCTGCTGCTGGCGGCCATCCTTTCGGATACGCTGGCCTTCCGCAGCCCCACCTGCACCCCCGTGGATGAAAACACCGCCAAGCGTCTGGCCAAGATCGCAGGCGTGGACATTGAAGAGTTTTCCACCGAAATGTTCGAGGCTGGTGAAAAACTGGACGGCAAGACCCCCGAAGAGGTCTTTTTGCAGGACTTCAAGGTGTTCATGTGCGGCGATATCCGTTTTGGCGTGGCGCAGGGCAGCTACATGACCCGCAAAAACCTGCAGGCCGCCCAGGCGCTGCTCCAGCCCTATCTTGAGGAGGCCCGCAACAAGCAGAACGTGGAGGACCTCTACATGCTGCTGACCGATGTGCCCAAGGAGGAGAGCGTGGTCATCTGCACCGGCCGCTACGCCGCCGAGGTGTTGAGCAACGGCTTTGAGAGCCGGCCCGCCGCCGACGGCAGCTGGACGCTGCCCGGCGTGGTCAGCCGCAAAAAGCAGTTCATCCCCGCCATGATGAGCGCCTATCAGGAGCTGTAATCCCCGATACAAAACACGAAGCCCCCGGAACCCTGCATGTTCCGGGGGCTGTTGTGTTTTGTAAGGGAGCGTCAGGCTGCGACTTTTAAGGGAGAGTTATCAGTCCAGATGGTGCCATCCAAAAGCTTTGTTACGGCCAGTGTGCCGTTCACGCTGACCCGCGCGGGGTCCAGCGCATAGAAATCGCTCTCCCGCAGGTTTTCGGGGTCTGCTATGGGGGAGATGCCCACCACGCACACCCAGTGTCCGTAGGTGCTGCTGGTGGCGATGTGGGGGTAATTGACCTCTTTCCAGCCGGAGCCGGAGAGGTGGTATTCATAGCTCGTCACGCGGTTGGTGTGCTTGGACACGCCGCTGACAGCGGTGTTTTTCAGATGTACGATGACGGGCCGCCCGGCCTGCAGCTCTTCATACAGGCGGGAAAGGCAGTTGGAAAGGGAACCGCTGTAAGCGTAGTACCCGGCGGCAGACCATACCGCGCCGTTCGACCACATCCCGCTGCCTGAGCAGGGCTTGCCATCCAGAATGGTGCGGGCGTAGCGCAGGGCGTACCAGCTGCACCGGCCCGAGGTCTGGTTGCCGATGGAGACGATCTGCTGGCTGTCGAAGGACAGCAGCGTGATGCCGTTCACATTCTGCAATTGTGCCGCCGCAGCCTTTGGCGCGGCCAGAAAGCTCAGGCACAGCAGAACTGCTGCCATGAAAACGCGCACCGGAGCGCGCAGGGAACCATGCTGCATGGGGCAAACTCCTTTTCCTTGTTCAGGAACGGCACCCGGCGGTTCCCATTGCCTTAAGTTTAGCACCAAATCGTGGTAGAATTGTGTAAACGCCGGAAATATTTTCCGGTTTTTGCCCCGGGCATGGCAAAGGATCTTTGCGAAGATTCGTTCTGGAAAAAACAACAAAAGCAGGAGAAAATGTTTGGTGAAGCTGGCAATTGACAAAAGCGACAGTCGTTGGATAAAATAAAGTCAGAAGGGGCCCTGCTTCAAAATGGAAAGGCACCCTGCATATTATGAAAAACACAACAAAACGACTGGAGGTCCCGACATGAAAATGCTGAAAAAACTGGCCGCTTTGATTCTGGCGGCGACCATGGTACTTGTTCTGTTCACCGCCTGCGGCGGTGATACCACGCCGACCCCTGAGGCTCAGGCGGAAGCTCAGATGATGAGTGCAATCAATGCAAAGCGCCCAGAGGGAAAGAAACTGGAAAATAACGCACAGTGCAGAGCGATTGCAAGCCAAAGCATTGATGCGGCGGCAAATGGAAATCCCAATGGTGATTTGAACTTTGCGCTGAATCTGTTTGGTTATTCTTCTAAGGTCTGGTTCAAAATTGATAACCCCAAAGACATTTGTGACGACATTTGACTATGATGGCACAAAGCTGAATAAGTTTGTTCAGAGAATTACCGATGGCGGCAACCTTGGAAGTGGCAATATCGCACAGAGCACGAAATGGACACAGGTTGGCGTTGTTGTCAAAGCTGTGAATGGTCATACCTACATGGCTATCTCGGTGGCTGTTGATACAAATGCCTGAGCAAAACAAATTATATGATTTTCCCCGGAGCGTGGCTGAAAGGCCGCCCTCCGGGGCTTTTTGTATTTGTAGCAAAATCCTTCTGAATGTGGTACAATAAAAGATAGATTTTATCGAAAGAAAGGAACCTTTGGATGCAGCTGTTTGAACTGGTCAGCCCGCGGCTGTTCCGCCCGCTGGCGGGGCCCAACCGGGCGTTTTATGCGGAGCTGCTGCTCCTGCTGTGGGAGGAGTGCCGCCACACGGCGGATTACTCCATCTCCCGGGCAGAAGCGGTGAGCCGGGCCGAGGATTACTTTGCGGCACTGGCAAAGCCGCTGGCACTGGATGCCGATGACGCGGGCGATGAAGCCGAACAGCCCACCCGGGATCCCCATACCCTTGCGCTGGGCTTTCTGCTCCGCCTGCGCCGCACCGGCTGGCTGGAAGAGCAGCCCGGCAGCTATGAGGAAGAGCCTGCCCTTGCCTTTGTGCCCGAGGTGGCCCCCCTGCTGGAAGCGCTGGAAGAGATCCTGAACCCGCGTGTTGTCACCTACACCGGCAAGCTGTACAAGGCCTGGCAGCTGCTGCAGAACATCGGGGAGGAAAAGAGCCCCTATGAGAATGTTCTGCGGGAGGTGGCCTCCGATCTGGAAGCACTGAACAAGTCCCTGCGGGCGCTGAACGCATCCATCGGGCATTATATCGACCGGCTCACCCGCAACCGCACCCCGCAGGAGGTGCTGGAGCTCTTCGACCAGTACGAGGAAAAGGTGGTGGCCGCCGCTTACCACCGCTTCAAGACCAGCGATAACCTGTTCAACTACCGCGCTTATCTGGAGGAGGAACTGGACGACTGCGAGGCAGAGCACCTGCCCCGGCTGGCGCTGGATTACGCCCGGGTGGAGCGCTGTGCCCCCGGCGAAGCCGCCCCTGCCGTGCGTGCCCTCATCCAGAAACTGCGGGATTCACTGGAAGAGATGAGCACCCTGATGCGCCAGATCGACCAGAGCCACATCCGCTACCGTAAGCGGGCCGTGCAGCGGGCTCAGTTCCTGCTGTTGAGCGACCGCTCCTCGCAGGGCAGTGTCACCGCCCTGCTCCGCCGCTATGCCGAAGAGATCAAAACGCCCGATCAGCTGTTCGCGCCGGATGACGGCCCGGTGGCAAAGCGCCTGCACCTCTACCCGGCGGCGGTGTTCGGGGCAAAGCCCCTCTACCCGCCTGCCGCGCCCCGCAGCGAAACGCCGCTGGCCCCGGTGCGGCAGGCCGGGCTGGATGCGGAGCAGCTGCGCAAAGAACAGCAGCTGCTGCTGGACTACGCCCGGATGGCCGTGACTGAGGAAAACGTGGGCCTGCTGGCAAAACAGGCCCTTGCCGCCCGCAGTGCGGTGGCCGCTTCCACACTGGCGGAGGAATACCCCCGCGATTTTGCCCGCATCATCGGCCTGCACACCTACTCGCAGTCGCCGCACCGGGACTACGACATTCAGCTCACCGGCAATTGGGTGGAGCGCGGCGGCTTCCGCTTTGAGGATTTTGTCCTCACCCGCCGCAGGGAGGAAGAAAATGGCAACCATTAACATGCTGGAAGAAACCGCAAACTACCTGCTGAACCACTGCTTTCTGCTGGGCAGCGTGGAGGATCAGCGGGCAAAATATCTCTACGTGCAGGACCATCTGGATGAAGTCCGTGCCGTGTTCGCGCCGCTGGGCTACTCGGTGCTGCTGTACCCGGCACCCCTGCAGGCGGCGGCTCTGGTCAACGGCCACGAGGGCAGTCAGGCCCGGCTGCTGAAATACGAGAGCATCCTGCTGCTGGTGCTGCGGCTTTTGTACCTGCAAAAGCGCGAGAGCCTTGCCGTCAATGCAGACGAGGTGCTGGTGACGGTGGAAGAGGTGCAGACCGAGC
>OHFD01000764.1_pt1 | contig 9741 bp, 10 predicted proteins | sample 1567451 | NCBI WGS metagenome assembly OHFD01 (sample SAMEA3879588, study PRJEB24766) | human gut metagenome | biome: human-associated habitat; feature: feces | place: USA | collected 1985/1987 | reverse complement strand
TGGTGCGTCCTTTTCCGGCCCGGTCAGGCGCTGGTCTTTTCGGTCAGCATCTCGGTCAGCTCGGCATACTGCTCATCGGTCAGCTTGTTGGCGGCGTAGAAGATATCGATCTTCTCCGCCAGACCATCGGTACTGCCGCGCTCGATCATGCGCTTGCAGGTGCGATACAGAACCAGCTCAGTTGCTTTGCTCATTGCCTTTTCCTCCTATCAGGTATTCTCAGTGTCATCCGTATCGGAGACATTCAACTCCAGAAGGGTCAGGCGATAAGCCTGATCCACGTTCATCTCGTCGGCATCCTCGATGGCACTTTTGGATTCCATGATCCAGCTGCCGATGTCGGTCTGCTCCAGCATGACCGTTTCCAGCTCATCGCCCATCTGATCGCGGTCGAACAGCTGGTACGGCGTCCCGGCATAAGAAATGCCCGAAGCATCAGGCTCCGGGCAGAGGATATAACAGCCGTTGTCGGCTTTTTTGATGTAGGTCACGTCCTCGGTCAAGGCAAGGACGGTGCCATCACTGGCTTTGATGATTTTGTTGAACAAGGCACTCTACCTCCAAAAATAGCGTAGCAAAGCCGCCGCAGACGCAGCAGCCGCCCGTGGTCATCAAAATTTTTGTAGTAGGCTTCTTGGCAGTTCATATACTGCGCCACCTCCTGCAGGGTACGTTTCCCGGCCAGCCATTCCCGATGAAACAGCTTCAGCTTCCGCCGGGCGCGTATCACACCATCACGGCTACCATTGACTTTGATTTTTCCGGTCTCGGTCAAGGTAAAACGAGCCTTGCACCAGCGGAACGGCTTCGTCAGCGGGATGATCTTGCATTTCTTCTTGTTGACCGGGATGCCGCGGATTTCAAACTGGCGCACGATAGCGCGGCCCAGATTTTTCAGATCTTCGATATCCGGGAGAATGATGCAGTAATCATCCATGTAGTGTCCGGCGCTATGCGTGGACATCTGGCATTTGATCCAGTTGTCCACAGCACTGGGCATTGCCGCCATTTCTTGTTGGCTCGGCTCGACGCCCAGCGGCATCCCACGGCCCGGAAATTCGCCGGGAGCAGTATCAATAATGGTATCTGCTATCCGCCGAAAATCAGGGTTCAGGATATACCGCTGGTGCCGCTGATAGATGATAGAATGGGGTGCATAAGGAAAGAACTTCTTCAGGTCGAGCAGCAACACCCCGCCCGCACGGCCATACTTGCGGTAATGCCGTGCCAGCTGCTGTTTGATGCGCTTGATCTGCCAGTGCAGTCCCTTACCAATCCGGCTTGCACCGTTGTCATAGATCATGCTGGGGTCGTAAAGCGGCTCCAACACTTCCTTGCTGATGACCTTGTGGATTTGTCGGTCTGTAATATGAGGAGCGTCAATCCCACGAATCTTGCCGCGTTCGCAGACCGTGAAATGAACGTATTTCTTAGGCCGCCACCTTTTGGCCAAAATAAGCCGCCGCTGCTTCGCTGTGTGGGAAAACAGATGCCGCTCAAAGTTCTGCGTGCTCTGCTTCCAGCGTACACCGTTGCAGCATTTCCGGCCATATTTGAACATCGTGTGGTAACTGAATACTTCTCCCAACGAACCGAGGGCGGCACAACGAGCTTCCTGTCTGGCTCGGCGTGCTGCCCGGCGGCGCTGGTATCGTGCTTCATGGCGCTCCTGACTTGTCATAAAAGTATTCGCTCCTCGTACAGATGAATTGTAGGGCATCGTCTAATCTGCTTTATGCCGGCACATGAAACGCGGTAAGATGCATCCCGCGCCATGCAAGAAGCGTCCGTGTCAGCATATCGAAAAGCAGTTTTAGAGGTTTGACCCTCAGGGAAGTACCTCTCCTTTTGCTATGGTCGTCTTTCACCTATGGCTACTCCATGTGACCAAGCATTGCAAAATCCGGGCACAACACCATACGCATTGTTAGCGTTGTTATAGTCCAACGACCCCGACGACGAAACCGCGCAGAAGTAGTTGTTGTTGTTGATGTTGTTGTAGTTCGGCGACCGCAGCCACCAGACCGCCGCCGTTCCGGTGGCGGAATGTTTATTGGCAACTTTGCTGTTACCCGCTTTGAAGTAATCGTACTGTGCCTGATAGTTCGGCTCCGCATCATTGCAATACTGGTGCGTTGCAAAAACCTCATATTCGGACAGCAGGAACAGATAATCCGTGGTAGAGGACACGTTGCTGGCGGTATTGCCGCCGCCCTTATTATCCGTATACTTCGTGCAGGACTTCATCACTGCCCGCAGATCAGAGGGAAGTGCGGCCATCAGCGTGTTCGCGGTCGGGCTGGTGGGAGAGCTTGCGCTCCCCAGTACCTTGCTTCGCATCTGACTGCTTCCCCAGCCGCCAGAGTTCGTGTTGCTGGTGTTCATCGTGAATGCGCCAGACGTGGAAGTCGTGCTGCCGTAGCTGCTATCCACCAGACCAACAAACTTGCCGCTGATCTTACCCAACAGGAAGTGGATGCGGTTGCTGCCCTCCTTGCCGGAATTGTGGTTGAAACCGATGATAAAGGCATCAACTTTCAAGCTGGAGATCGTAGTCGCACCCACCTTGCCATTGATGGTCACGGACTTCGTGGCACCAACAGACCAGTAGTTTGCACCCTGCCCAGCATCGCTGACGGCCTTGATGACTGCCCAACTGTTGCTGCTGAGCGTTTTGGACACCAGCGTAACGGCCACCGTGAACGTCTTGCTGGACGGTGCAGTATAGTTGGTATCTGCACCCACATTGACCGTAATAGTGGCACTGCCGGTCGCCTTTGCGGTCACCGTGATGGTGGTGCCGGAAACACTTACCGTTGCAATGTTAGTACTGCCAGAGGATGCGGTCACCGTACCGCTGCCAGGCCGCGTAACAGTGATGGTGCCAGAGGTTTTCGGGTAGGTCAGGCTCAGACTGCTTGCGGACAGCGTAATACTGCCGGTCGCCTTGCCGATCGTCCACGAAGCGCTCTTGGCCGTAGTCGTCCCATCCGACCACTTATAATTGGAAGTCGGGGTAAAGGTGGCGCTGTAGCTGCCAGCGTTGGTTGCGCTGCTCGTGCCGCCGATCGTCAGCTGAGAACTGTTATAGTTGCTCCACGACGGGGACTGCGCCGAGCCATTATAGGTCACGCTGCCGGTCTGTGCCGGCACATTCTTGACCTCGGCTCGGCCAATCGTCCACGACACACTCTTGGCTTCCTGCGTGCCGTCCGTCCAGACATACTTGCCGATGGGCGTAAACGTGGCCGTATAGGTGCCAGCATTGATGCCGGAGGTCACGCCCCCGATCGTCATCATGCTGCTGTCATAGCCTTTCCATGTGGGACTCTGGGTGGAGCCGGTATAGGTCAGGCTCCCGCTCTGGGCGGGCACGGCCTGAATCGTCAGGGTCAGCACAGAAAGCGCATCAATGGCTTCCTGCACATTCGCCGCCGAAATGCCGGACTTGCTGTTGTCGTAGGAAATATCTGCCGCAGTGCCGCCGGACGAACCGCCGCCACCGCCAGCATTAAAAGGACCCCATGCCATAAGATTAACCCTCCTTTGCCGCTGTTGCGGCCGTGATGATGTGGTACTGCGCCGAAATCGTAGCTGTTGGCACCGATGCCGCACGAAGCCGGAGGATGCCGGCACGGCTTTCGGTCGCAACAAAATTTGCCGCTCGTGCCACTGCGCTGCTCGCCGGGGCAACATCCACCGCCACATAGTCAGCCGCCGTTAAGCCGCTGATTGCAATGTCGATGTAGTTCGTATAGCCGGGAACACTGCTGTCAGTTTTCCAGCCAGTTGCAGGGATAGAAAAAGAAACGAACTCCGTTTTATCCGCTTTTACTCCATCCATTTCATCCAAAGCAGCGGCCGCGGCATCAGCCACCTGTGCCGCCCGATCTTTTGACTTCTGGGACACAGCCCGAAGCTGGGAAAGGGTCGTGAGCTTTTCGCTCAATAGGATCACCTCCCGAAAAAAGGAAGCGGCGGGACATCCCCGCCGCTATCCATGCTTATGAACTTACTCGCCGTATACCTCGGCCAGCATCTCGGACACCTCGGCATCGGTAGCCGTGTGGTCCGCAATGGCCTTATTGATGGTGGCGCCCATGCCATCCAGCTTGGTCTTATCCGCAGCGGACATCAGGCCAGCCTTGGCAGTGGTAGCCTCGTCATAGGTGGTATCCTGCGCAGGGATGCCCAGCTTGGTGATGTCATCCTTGGTCACAGGAGTGGTGGCGGTCACATGGCCCTCTTCATCCACGGTGGTCTTGTACAAGCCGCTCGCAGCAGCGGTGTGGGTGGGATGGACATACTTGTTTGCGCCAGCCGCAATGCCGTCCAGCTTATCCTTGAGGGCCGCAGTGAAGTTCTCGTCAGACAGGCCCTTGCCTGCTTCCTTTTCAACATAACCGGACAGATCAACGAAACCGGCCAGCACATCGTACTTATAGGAATCGCCGACCTTGACCACCACGACATTGGTGCCCTTGGGATGTTTGTTGCCCGCGTCCTCAACAAAGTTGGCGGTAGTAGTGAAAGCATCGGTGACATTGTACACATTGCCCAGAATGCTCTCAGACAGAGAGGGCAGTTCAGCAAAGGCCACAGAGCCAGCAGGCTTATAGACAGCGCTGATCTTGGCGTTGATCTCATCCTTGGTGTTGGCATTAGTAATGCCGTAACCGTCCAGAGTAGTTGCCTTGTCAGCCTTGCCCTCCAGAACAGCAGCCAGCGCGTCATCGAGATCCGACTGAGAAACCTTTGCCTTGAAAGCCAGAGCGGCCAGCCCATTGATGGCAACATCAGCACCGTTCACGGAAATGCTGCCGTTCTTGGAGCCAGTGGCGATCAAGATGTCAACCATCTTATTGGCAATAGCCAGCGCAGTGCCGTTCACCTTGACACCCTCAAGGACGTTGGCCTGAGAGCCAACATTCTCCAGAGTATCAACACGCGCCGCCAGAGCATCGGCGACCTCTTTCTGCTTGGTACCCAGTGCCTTCAGGTCAGCCAGTTTTACCAGATGTTTCTCATTGTAAGCCATAGTAGTTTTCCTCCTAAATTTTCTGTGATTTACTCACCATAAATTTCTTTCAGCATTTCGGAAGTATCATCCGAAGTTGCAATCTGATCTTCGGACACCTTTGCATTGGCCGAAATCGTGCCGTCTTCGGTCACTTCGATTCCGTTACCAATCTTAACGTGTCCCAGCTGTTCGCGGGTCGCAACGGTCAAGTCACTCTCTCCACCCCCTCCCTTGCCAAACAGAATGATGCAAGTGGAAATGTCTGCGGCGGGGACTTCCTTGGAGTAGAATTTCACCACTCCATCCCCGGTTTCGCATCCGTTCACGACACCCGCATCTTCGGCAATATGAAAACTTCCCAGCAGAGGTGCGCCGCTCGGAATGAGGGCGCTCGTACTGTCGGGAAGTTCTGCGGTATAGATATAGCTGTAGTCCGGGCTTTCTTCATCAGCCTGTTCCCAGCCCGATGCAGCCAACGTCAGAAAGTATGTACCGTAGTACCCACCGCTGCCATGTTCCGCAATCTCCTTGCGAATCATAGTCTCAACAGTCTTCTGATCCATGATCTGACCGGACTCCTCCAGCTTCTTCATGGCGGACCCCACTGCATCCATGATGATGCCGGCATGAGCTTCCGGGTCTTCATTGTGCCGCTGGAGCAGGTCATTTACTGCCGCCACCGTTGCAATGGCTTCCGGGTCGATTGCCGCCGTCACGGTATCAACATCACCAACGGCGGCGATCAGATCAATGGTAGCCAGCTTGCCCACAATCGAACTTGCCGGGCGGATCCATTCAGGTTCATTTTCCAGCACAAGATAGGTATAAGGGACTTCGCCCTCATCGGGGTCTTCTGCATAAAGGACAACCGCCGTGCAGTAGAAGCCCTTGTCCACATTTGCCGAGTTGATCTGCACCGTGACCTGGCACTCACCATCCACCGGGTTGGTGATGCCCGCAATCACGGCATCCATGACATAATCGGCAGGCTCCGTCATGGTTTTCGGGGTCTTGTCGTCCGGGATATTGCCCTTGCCCACGGCCACCCGCGTGTATTTCATCGCACAGCGGCCAGCAAGAACCTTTGCGATCAGGGCAATGCCGGCGGCAGACCCATAGCTGCCGTCTTCATATTTCGCCATAAGCTCTCTCCTTAATCAATTCTTCTGGGCTTGAGGTGTGTATGGTAAACAGCGCCACGCACGCCCTCATGCGCCATGGTGGCCGTCTGCACAGTGTCAGGGTATACGCCCTCGATCACAGGCGGCAGATAGGTTCCTCTTGATGTTTCAAAGCGGCTTTCAAACAGCCGGTCTTTTCCAACAATCGGCGGATAGAAATCAGCTTCGGTAAAGCCGCCGTGGCCGATTTTGAAATCTACCCGGCTGCTGCGGTCCTGTGAAACGGGAGGAAGCCAGCGAACCACATTTACCATCGCGCCGTGACCAATGTTCAGGTCATAGCGGTATGTGCGGTAGGTCCGCAGATACAGGCGTAGGCCAACACCGGCGGTCAGAATACGCTTGAGGGCAACTGCAATCTGATCTATCAGCGCCAGCCGTTCCTCAGAAAGCAAGCTCTGATCCACATACAGTGCGACCTTTGCAGGGTACACGTCCTGCAACTCGATATCCGAAAACTGAACGCCAAGCAGCTCACCCGCCGCCCGGATGACGGTATCGCCATCGCCGCCGGAAAGCTGTGCCAGCATCTTGACCCGGATTAAAATTCGGTAGAGGGCATCGCTTGCTGCACCGCGCTGTACACCAAAGTTGGCTCCGTAACGGTCAAGCACTGCGCCCTCGGCATTTTCAAGGTCATCCCACAGCCGAACCAGTTCGGCATTTTTATGGATGACTTCAAAGCCATCTGCCAGCAGGGAAAACAGTTTTCCGATGTTCGTTTCCAGCTTGCGGTTTTTTCGGACATTCTGCAGATCCCGGTGGGTATAGGGGTCTGTCAGCATGTCCAGCATCTTTTCAAGATAGCCGTATTCACGCATCGATGGTCACCATCCCATCATCCGTGACAACCTTGGAGCGGCTATCCACCGGGATGTTATCTGCCCGAAGATTTTCCGCATCCGTACCAATCAGCACATCAAAGTCCAAAACTCCGGGAACCTTGTACAGCACCGCCGGAAGCCGCTGGTGATACAAAGTTTCGCCGATGCTCACCCCGCCGCTTTCGTTGTCGCCGATGTATGCGACAATAGCCGCTCTGAGCTGGTCTACTCCATCATGGGGGAAGTCCCCGCTGGTAGACAGCCCGACCACTTTCACATAGACAGGTACCGGGTGCGGCCGGTTGAAGTGAATTGCCTTTGTTGCTCCGGAAGCGGTGATAACCTCAACCACTTTCTGGCCGGTCGTCTGTATGCCGGCACCCAGTTCTTTGTAAATGATCTGCGCAATGTCGCTGTCCAGACCGCCGTAAACAACAGCTTCAATGCTGTGCGGCGGCAGGCCGTAATCATCCACATCATCAGTATCATTTTCAAACACCTTTGCTTCCATGATGCCATCAACATTCTGGAGCAGGGCGGCACGGATGCTGTCCGCATTCACGCCGCCGGCATAGTCCACGCTGGCATAGTAGCGGTCGCGGAATTCTTCATCCGTTTCCCGTTCTCTACCGCCAGTAAACGCCGCCGGGTTTGTTACAGCCGTAATACCGGCTACCGAGCCGGGGTTTGTGATGGTGGTGATCGTATCCGCCGCCACATTACCATCCGGGCCAGTGCTTGTGCAGCGGAACGGCACCATGACCGTACCCTCTGCACCAATTTCAGTATCCGAAACAGCAAAGAACTGGATGCCGGCCGCAGTTTCAACCAGCCATCCCGCCGGTACTATGACCCCCGGCGGGCCAGTCACCATGATATAGCCGCTGGCTTTCTGGGCAGACAGCACACGTAGGCCGATGGCTCTACCGAGGTTCAGCAGCGAGGTGCCAACCGCTGTGTCCACAAAGCGGCTGTTGTAGACATCTTCCAGCACAGAGAACAGGATATTGAGTATCCATGCAAAAATGCGCAGGAACAGGCCGAGAGGGCTTCTGACGGTCAGGTTCGCCGTTGCCCCAAACAATTCCCTCGCTTTATGCTCCAGAGCATCCAGCAGTTCATTGTATGTCGGGCGGCGGAAACCAGCTGAGGTCAGGCCCCATCCGTATTCATCCACCAGTGTTCACCTCCACTCTGATTGTTTCGCCATTGTACAGGACACCCGAAAATTCCACACCGAGCGCCCGGCCATCGGCCGTCATGGAAAGAGAACTGATTTCCTGCACATACGGTTCCTGAAAAATGCTCGACCGCACAACGCTGTCCGCTTCATCCACCGCTTCACTGCGGGGCTGCTGCACAACACGTTCCCAGTCGGTTCCATGATCGGTATTGAGTGGAAATTCGCCTTTCCATGTCAGAAGATTGTTTCTGACGTTTTGCGCGATCGCTTCTGCATCCTCACGGAGCATCAGCATCCCATTGGCATCAAAGCACAAATCTCCTGTTTGAGGATCCAATGCCAGAACAGTAATGTTTGCCATTCTTCCCCTCCTCAGGGCAGCGGGGCCGACGTGTTGCCGTTCCTGCTGTCCGTGTGTTTGTGGTTGACAAGGCTTATCGTTTTGGCGATCACGTCATCCCGGACTTTAACTTTGCCCTGAACTTCCACATCGCCCTTGATTTCCACCTTGTCCTGTTTCACTGCCACATAGATCCCGCCGCCCTCGGTCGCCATCACAAGGCAGTTGTCCGGCAGTCCAGACAGCGGGTTAGATGCCGGCACAAATGCACCGATAAAAACGGCATCTTCATCAGAGTGGTTGCGTTCCGTGTTCGGCTCGCTTTCTTCTCCAGATGCCGCAATGCGGTCAATATCGTGGTCGATATAGAGCAGCACCCCAACATCCCCCGCTTTGTAGCAGGGGCGCAGGACAAAGCCGCCGCCCCGAACCAGCGCGACCGGGACAGACAAAATCTGCGGCTGGGTACGATACACGCCGGCATCCAGTGCTTTGGAAAGCGGCTGCACATCAACCCGCATGGCCGCAGGGTCAAATTTTTCCACCCGGCACAAGGCTCCAACGCGGACATTGGCCGCCTGTTCACGGCGCTCCTGATCTCTCAGGTCATATTCTCTTTTGCCGTTCATACAGGCTTCACCTCAATTGTTGTTTTCCAGTCTCCATCCGGGCATCCTGTATGCTGACCGCCTTTGATAAGGTGGTTTCCATTCAGAGTATCCGACTTTATTTTCACCACATCCGCCGGGGCCAGGGCGGTATCATAACAAATGGCGTACTCGGTTTTGGCACGGGTGTTGGCGGTGCAGATCTCCGCCGTAAAGCTGCCGGTGCGGAACTGGCGGCGCAGCTGGGAAATGTTATTGCGCAGGTGCTCGGTAAAGGCATCCTGCGGGCCGCGCATGTTGCCTTCCCCGCTGGGGTTGGTCACGCTGCGGCCCGGCATATCCTGGGTGGAAAACGCCAGCGCCTGGCCGCTGCCCTCCACCAGCAGCACGGCCATGCCGCTGGGCAGAACCAGCTTGCGGCTGGTGGGGTCCAGTGTGGCGAACAGCATGTCCGCTTCGGCTACGCTGGGGCCGCACAGAGCATTCATCAGGCTGGATTTGCCCACGTTGGTATAGCCTACAAGGCTGACCACCGGCATACCGGTCTTGGCACGGGCCTTGCGGCTCTCGCCCCGGCGCTTTTCC
>OHFD01000759.1_pt1 | contig 9764 bp, 8 predicted proteins | sample 1567451 | NCBI WGS metagenome assembly OHFD01 (sample SAMEA3879588, study PRJEB24766) | human gut metagenome | biome: human-associated habitat; feature: feces | place: USA | collected 1985/1987 | reverse complement strand
ATACACTTTTGTACCCTGATGCGCACTTTCCCTTCGCATCCTCTGTCTTTGATTCGCGGTTGATGCTTTTATTATACGCCACGCGGCTTTTCCGTCAATGCTGAAAACTGCCAAACATGCCGCGCATTTGCAGCAGGATTTGTTACACTTTGTATGTTTATGCAGTATTATTTGTTTATATTCAAATTTTATGCAGTTAAAATGTATATATGAAATGCAAAAAAGCGCCCCGAAGGACGCTTTCTTTATGCCTGGTATCTTCCCAGGATCTCCTCCACCTGTTCCTGTGTCAGCGGGTGAGTGGGTTCCGGCTTTTCATTGCCCCTGCGCAGGGGCAGCCACCAGGTGGACAGGCCCAGCCAGCCGAACTTATAGGCAGTGTGGGGCTCACGGCCCACGCAGGTGAAGCCCAGGCGGGCATGGATACGCTCACTGGCGGGGTTGGGGTCTGCCACAAGGGCGTAGACATTCCAGTAACCCATCCCGTCCAGAATATCCAGCAGGGCGCGGTAGAGGGTATCCCCCACACCAAAGCCCCGGGCATCGGGGGCACAGTAGATGGTGCTCTCCACAGCCCAGTCGTAGGCCTCCCGGGGGTGGTAGCGGTGGGCGCAGGCGTAGCCCAGCAGCTTACCGTCCCCATCCCGGGCCAGCAGCAGAGGGATCAGCGCACGGGTGCTGTCCACCCAGTCCTCATACTCCGGCAGGGAAGAGGGCGTTACCTGAAAGGTTGCCGTGTGGTGCAGGACATACCAGTTGTAGATGTCCAGGATCTCCGCCGCATCGGCCCGGGTGGCCAGCGAGAGCCGGGGCAGGTTCTTCTCAGCCCATTCGGCGCACAGGGCTTCCTTCTGCGCCTTGGTCAGCTTTTTCAGGGCTGCTTCCCGGCGCAGGGCGGCAGATTTGTCTGTGCACCGTTCCAGATACGCGAACCGCTGTGCCCCCAGCGCACGGGTGCACTTGGCCCCCTTCCCGCTCTTGTGGGCGTGCAGGCGGCTGGCCGGGTCATTTGTCCAGCCCGTGTAGAGTTGGCCGCCTGCGCAGCGCACCATATAGACATAGGCCCGCTCCGTCTTCTCCGCTTCCCCGCTCATATCACAGTCTCCCGTTGTTTTTCAGCACCTGACGGCAGGCGGCCAGCGCCGTCTCCTTGTCCTTTGCGGTGATGAGGAACCGGCTGGCGTGGCAGAAGCTGATGCCCTCGATGCCGCTCTTCTGTTCAATGACCTCCTGCGGCTGGCCTGCCCAGCTCTGGGGGAAGGGCAGCTTCGGCTTTTTGGTCTTGTGGTCGGTCACGCACTGGGCGCTCCACCCGCCGCGCTGGCTGGGGTAGATGACGAAGAGGGCATCGGTCTTGTACAGGCCATTCTTCCAGGGCAGGTAGCAGGGCAGGATCACGATGCCGTCCCGGGAGTTCTTATAGGCCTGCTGCACTTTCTCGTCGGCACGGTTCACGGCATTCGCGCTCTCGATCTGGTTTTCCAGGATCTGCTTTGCCACAGCCACCGCCTTGAAGAAGCAGGTGTCCTGATCCTCCTTGGAATCCCACACCGGGTTGAAGAAGCCGATGGCATCGCACAGGCTGTTCTGCTCGCCGGTGTTATCGTTCAGATCAAGGGGCTGGATAAAGTTTTCATCAATGAGCCGGGCCTGACGCTCCCCCACCAGCCCCGGGCCCAGCACCCGCCACAGCAGGCCGAAGGCCGCATAGGGGATGCCGTTGGCGCGGTACTCTCGGGGCTCCTGATGGTGATCGAACATGCCAAAGCCGATATCATACACGATGCCGTCGAAATCGTCCGGCACCACAAAGCCGCGGGTGATCCTGATGTCCGGCCGGATGATCTGCAGCAGCGCCGTTGCAAATACGTCGTCCGCATGGAACTTGCCGGCGTGGGTAAATCCGTTTGCAGGAATTTTCATAACAGCAATACCTCGTTCTCTTTCTTTGGGAACAGTATATCACATTCTGAAGCAGGGGACAAATTTTTGTGCACAGCAAAGACCCGCCGGGCAGCATACGCCACACAGCGGGTCTGAAAGGAGGAAGTGCCGTTTCAGGGCACCTTATGAGAAGCATGTGTTACAGGACGATGGGTTTCTCCGGGTCGAGCTCCAGGTTTTCGCCGTTGGATTCGATCACGCGGCGGTACCACTCGTAGCTCTTTTTCTTGTAACGTTCCAGCGTACCGGAGCCGTCGCTGTTCAGGTCCACATAGATCATACCGTAGCGCTTTTTGATCTCCGCCGTGGAGCAGGAGATCAGGTCAATGCAGCCCCAGCTGGTATAGCCCATCACGTCCACGCCGTCGTGCAGCGCTTCGCTGACCTGCACCAGGTGGTCGTTCATGTAGCGGATGCGGTAATCATCCTCCACCGTAAAGCTACCGTGGCCGTCCGGCACCAGGGTGTCGTTGGCACCCAGGCCGTTTTCGGCAATGAACAGGGGCTTGTGGTAGCGGCTGTACAGCCGGTTCAGGGTGTAGCGCAGGCCCTTGGGGTCGATCTGCCAGCCCCACTCGCTGACCTTGGAATACGGATTGCGCTTGAGGGTGGGGACCATGTTGCTGCCGGTGGGCTCGCCCAGCGAGTGGTCGGCGGCGGCGCAGTTGCTGGAATAGTAGCTAAACGAAACAAAGTCCACAGTGTGGGTCAGGGCTTCGCGGTCCTCATCGCTGATCTCCAGTTGCACGCCCTTTTCCTCAAACACGCGCTTGGCGTAGTAGGGATAGGCACCCAGGGCCTGCACGTCCGAGAACAGGTACACCTCGTTGTCCAGCTCCATCACCTCGATGATGTCATCGGGGTTCGGGGTGAGCGGGTAGATGGTAACGGCCAGGATCATGCTGCCCACCTTGTACTCCGGGTCGATGCTGTGGGCCAGCTGCACAGCCTTGGCGCTGGCCACCAGCTCGTAGTGGATGGCCTGATACAGCTGCTGGTTGCTCAGCTGGGCCTTGGGGGTCAGGATGGCACCGCTGACAAAGGGCTGGTGCAAAATGGAGTTGATCTCGTTGAACGTGATCCAGTACTTCACCTTGCCCTTGTACCGCTCAAACAGGACCTGGCAGTATTTCAGGTACAGGTCGATCATGATGCGGTTGCTCCAGCCGTTGTACTTGCGGGCCAGGGCCAGGGGCGTTTCGTAGTGGGAAATGGTGATGAGCGGCTCGATGCCGTACTTGTGGCACTCGTCAATGACATCATCGTAGAACTTCAGGCCCGCCTCGTTGGGCTGTGCTTCCTCGCCGGTGGGGAAAATGCGGCTCCACGCAATGGAAAAGCGGTAGACCTTGAACCCCATGCCCGCAAAGAGCTTGATGTCCTCTTTGTAGCGGTGGTAGTAATCAATGCCTTTCAGCTTGAGGTTGTCGGGGGTCGGCTCCTCGGTGATGACCTTGAAGCCCTTGGGCAGCACATCCTGGATGGACAGGCCCTTGCCATCTTCCAGATAGGCACCCTCGCACTGATTTGCGGCCGTTGCGCCGCCCCAGAGGAAATTTCTCGGGAAATACATACAGGTTCCTCCCTAATGTTGCAGCGTCCGGGGATCAGTTCTTTTTCTCGTCACGGAACAGGACGAACGAGACGATAAAGGCCACCACAAAGGCAATGGCTGCACCGGCGCAGGCATAGTAGAAGTTGGCCATGGGGGTATCCAGGCCAATGTAGCTGGGCAGGGTCAGCAGACCGGGAGAGCCGCCGGAGTAGTTCTTGGTGTTCATCAGGCCCATAAAGAAGCCGCCCACGCCGCCGCCAGCCATGGCTGCGATCATGTTGGTGCGGATCTTCATGGTAACGCCGAACAGGACCGGCTCGGTGATGCCGCAGACGGCGGTGATACCGGTGGCGGAGGTCAGCTGCTTGAGTTCGGGGTCCTTGGTCTTGATGGAAACGGCCAGAGCAGCAGCGCCCTGTGCCACGTTGGAGGCCAGCTGGCCCGGATAGATGATGGTGTCAAAGCCGATGGTCATACGGTTGTTGATGCCAATGGGGGTCAGGGCGTGGTGGGTACCTGTCATGACCAGGAACGGCAGGAGCACGCCGACGATGGTGGGCACCAGCCAGGGTGCCAGGGTGCTCAGGCCATTAATCACAGCGGCCAGGGCGTTGGAGACCACATAGCCCACCGGGCCCAGCACACACAGGGTGGCAATGCCGCAGATGAACATGGTCAGCAGCGGAGCGGTAAAGAAGCGGATGGCTTTGGGGGAGATGCGGGTAGCCCAGGGCTCCACCTTGGACATCAGCAGCACGCCCAGGATGATGGGGATCACGGACGAAGAATAGGAGGCGTTATAGATGGGCAGCATGAAGATGGTGATGGCCTCGCCGCTTTCCTTGGAGGCAGCCACCAGGTTCACAAAGCTGGGGTGGATCAGGATGCCACCCAGCATCATGGCCAGGTAGGGGTTGCAGCCCAGCTTTTTCGCCGCCGAGTTGGCCAGCAGGATGGGCAGGAAATAGAACGTGGCATCACCCATGAAGTTGATGACCTGGTAGGTGCTGGACGTATTGCTGACCAGCTTGAACGCCACCAGGATGGCCAGCACGGCCTTGATCATGCCTGCTGCGGTCAGCGGGGGCAGGATGGGGGTAAAGATGCCGGTCAGGGTGTCGATGACACGGTCGTACCACTTGCCCTTGGGGGCGGGGGCTGCGGCGGCAGGGACGGCGCCCAGCATCCCGCTGAGCTTCTCGTACACCAGCGTGACCTCGGCACCAATGATCACCTGGTACTGGCCGTTTGCCTGGGCAACGCCCACAACACCGGCCAGGCCCTTGATGGCATCGGTATCGGCTTTTGATTCATCTTTCAGGTTAAAGCGCAGACGGGTGGCACAATGGGTGGCGTTGCTCACATTCTCGGCACCGCCCACCAGGCTGAGGATCTGTTTTGCCAATGCGCCGTAATCTTCTTTTTTTGCCATTTGCAATTCCTCCATGATGGTTTGATCCAGGGTGATCCGGAGCCTGCTGCGCAGAAGCTCTGCGTCAGCCACACCGGGCAGCCCGCGGATCGCGTTGAGGTCGATCACACTGCGGTCCTTTACGGTAACGGACAGACAGCCGCTGCGGAAATCACACAGGCCTATGTTTTCTTTTCCGCCGGCCGGAGCAGCCAGCTGCTCCAGGAACTGTTTACGATCCATGGCAGAGGACCTCCCTCTCGGTCAATATCTTCTGAACCGCCCAACGCGCGCCATTGGGTGGATTCATGCAAAAAGGTGGGCAGGGAAGCGGGCCGGTTCAGGCCTCGTTCTTCTCCTGCAGGCGGGTGATGTGCAGCATGAGGTACACGATCTCCTCATCGTTGCACTGCCAGTTCCAGGCGGCCCGGAAATAGTCCGCGATGGCGCGGGCACATTGATACGCCTGCGGATAGTCCCGCCGCATCTGGGCCAGCATCCCGCTGATCCGCCTGCCTGCCGGAGGCAAGCCGCTGGATGAGGTAGCGCAGATGCATGGAAAACCGGGAATACGAAAAGCTCTCTTTGTTGAGCGTAATAGCAAGCTGTTTCTCCACGATGCCGTCCACGTCCGAAAGGGCCTTGAGCGTCATCATCATGGAGTGCATATCGCCCGCTTCCGCCTCAGCGTTGATGAGGTGGAGGGCAATGTTCACCACCTCGCTGTCTGGCAGCTTCAGCCCGGCTTCCCGCGCCAGCAGCTCCCGTGCCTGTTTGGCCAGCGCTGTCTCCTTGGGGTACAGGTGGCGCACATCGTAAGCCAGCGGGGTCGAGATCTCGATGCCCTTGCGCAGCCGCTCCGCCGCAAAGTTCAGGTGGTCGGCCAGGGTAAAGGGCAGGTTTGGGTTCAGCGCACAGTCCAGCTCGATCTCGGCCCGCTCCGCGATCTCGGCGCAGGCCAGCACCAGCGGGCGGGGCAGATCGGCCGCCATGCCAAAATATTGGGGGTTCACGTCGTAAAACGTTCGCTCGATGCGGGAAAGATCCGTCAGCTCGTAAGGCATTTTGGGGAACCCAACCCCCCGGCCCAGCACCACCAGCTCCTTGCCGTTTCCGTCCAGTGCCAGGGCGGCATTGTTGTTGATCTGTCGGATGATTTTCATACCGTTCTACTCTCCCTGCATCGAATTTTCGGACAAAAAGAAAAACCCCGAATGCAGCAACTCACACTACTCCCCTTGTTTTAGAAAGGGAATTCGATGCAAGTAGCGCCTCCGAGGAGTAACGTCTTGTTTTTACGCATTTATGATACCAAAGCTTCTTTTCCGTGTCTATTCGCACGATGGCCAAAAAAATGCACCGATTTTTGTGCACCGTGGAAAAACAGGGCCGCAAAAAAACGCCGGGCAGGTGTTTTCCTGCACGGCGGCTTTGGGTTCAAATCAAATTTTCAGGCGCTCACTTTTTCCGGCTGCGCGTCTTGGTCACGGCCTTGGTCGTGGTCTTGGTCACAGCCGTGGTGGGCTTCACGGCGGGGGAGAGGTTCGGCTTTTCGGTGAGGGCGGTGGTGGTGGGCTCGCCCAGTGCCAACACCTCGGCCAGCTCCTTCTGCACCTTGGCGTTGACAGGGTCGTTCACAGCCAGCACATCGGAGTAGAACTGCTCCATCTCTTCGCGGGTGGAGAAGGTTGCAACGTACATCTGGTTGCCCATGGCACCGGACAGAGCCTCGGGGATGCGGTCCACCATCCGCATATTCTTCTGGTACTTCTGCATGATCTGCTCATGGCTGTACACAAAGTTTTTGCCATCGCGGCGGCCCGCAAAGGGGCAGTAGTAGTGCTCGCCCACCGGCATATCCGTGCCGCCGAAGGCGATCATATCCGCCCAGATCTTGTACACGTTGGTGGAGCGGGCAAAGTTGATCATATCCGGGGTAAAGCCGCCGCAGGGGCGCATATTGACCTCCAGTGCCACGAGCTGGCCCTTTTTGCCCATGCCGGCCTGATCCTCGGTCATGCGGAAGAACTCAAAGTGGACGAATCGGCTCTTCACGCCAAAGCTCTTGACGGCGGCACGTCCGGCGGCGCGGGTATCCTCGGGCAGATCCTTGATGATATAGTAGATGGAGTTATCGTTGTCGTTGACGATGTCCATGATGGACACCGGGCTGACGTTGCCCGCCTCAAAGATGGGGTTGCCGCTGCCGTCGATGATGGCATCGTAGCTGTTGACCTCGGCGTGGACGAACTCCTCCATGATGTAGGCGAGGTCGGGGTGATAGGTGCTCTTGTAGAGCAGGAAGCGCTTCAGCTCCTCATCGCTGGACAGCTTATGGGTATCGGAGGCACCCACACCGTTGTCCGGCTTGACCACCACCGGATAGCCCACCTCATCGATGAACTTCCTGCAGCTTTCCAGGTCGTCCACCATGTGGTAACGGGCGGTGGCAATGCCGGCCTTCTGGTAATACTCCTTCATCTTGCTCTTGTACTTGATGCGGGGCATATCCTCGGTCTGGAAGCCAGACTTGATGTTGAAGTCCGTGCGCAGGGCCGCATCCCGCTCCAGCCAGTACTCATTGTTGGATTCCAGCCAGTCGATGCGGCCATATTTGAAGGCGAAGAACGCCACTGCACGGTAGACCTCGTCATAATTCTCCAGACTGCCGACCTTATAGTATTCGTTCAGGCTGTCTTTCAGCTCCGGCTTCAGCTCATCATAGGGCTGGTCACCGATGCCCAGCACGTTCATGCCGTCGTTTTTCAGCTCCCGGCAGAACTGCCAGTAGTTGGTGGGGAAATTGGGGGAGATAAAGATAAAGTTCTGCATAGCTTGATGATTCCTCTTTTATCCTAAAATATAAGGCATATAATACACGACCTGCTGATACCACCAATCCCAGTCGTGCTTGACATCATAGCCCCACAGGTCCACCCAGACAGGGATGCCTTTCTGCTCAAAGATCTGCTTGAGCTGCCGGGTGGTATCGGGCTGCTCCCAAGCACCCTGACCGCAGCAGATGACCGCCTTCCTGCTGCGGTAGAGGTCCATATAGGGGTGATCGGTGGGGAAGTTGGCCATATAGTCCACGGGGGAGTTCTGGTAGACCACCTCGTCCATGTAATCGCCAAAGCCGTATTTTGCGGTGTAGATGCCGCTGAGGGCCAGACAACCATCGAAAAGATAGGGGAACCGCAGGTAGAGGTTGACGGCATGGGTCGCGCCCAGGCTGCAGCCAAAGGCAATCACGCCGGGGAGGCTGTCCCAGCCGTTGCGCTCCTTGGCGATATACTGGATCTTGGGCACAACTTCCTCCACGATGTAGCGGATCCACTGCTCATAGCGGCGGACCCGCCAGTAGGGGTCGCCGTTGGTGTCGGACCAGGTCTCCTGATCGATGGTGTCGATGGAGATGACCATGATCTGCCCGGATTCGATCCACGGTGCCAGCGTACCGGCCATGTGGAAGTTCTCAAAGTCGAAGAAACGGCCATCCTGACAGGGGATAAAGAGCATAGGGCGGCCTGCGTGGCCGTAGACCTTGCATTCCATCTCCCGGCCCAGTGCGGGGCTGTAATCCTTGAAGTATTGTGTTTCCATGTAGTTCCCTCCTCTATAAAAACCTCTCAGGCGCTCCGCGCCTCTCCTACCAGGAGAGGTGGCATCCCGAAGGGATGACGGAGAGGTTCAGTCCAACTCGTACATCAAAGTATGGAACACGAACGGCAGCTGCTTTTCCCAGCTGGCTTCGCTGTGGGTGCCGCCGGGCACCAGGCGGCTGGTCAGGTGGATGCCCCGGACCATGATCTTGCTGCACATCTCGGCAAATTCCCTGCGCATTCCCTCGTGGCTGCCCATCTCCTGGGAACCATAGTCCATGTAGAGCACCGTGCCGGGCTCCAGCTTTGCGCGGCCCACCAGACCGCTGAGCTTTTCAGGAGACACCCAGATTGACGGCGACAGGGCTGCCGCGCGGCTGAAGGTATCGTTATACTGCAGCAGGGCGTACAGGCTCATCAGGCCGCCCATGGAACTGCCGCCGATGAACGTGTGCTCCCGGTCCGGCAGGGTGCGGAAATTGTGGTCAATGAAGGGCTTGAACCGGTGGATGAACCAGCTCATGGTCGCCTGCCCTTTGCCGTCAAAGTGGCCATAGGTCGGATCATCGAAGCGGTAGGGCGAATACTCCACAAGGCGCTCGTTGTTGGGGCCTGCATTGCACTCCACTGCCGCCACGATGAGTGGGGTATCGGTGTAGTCCAGATAATCCGCCACGCCCCAGCTCTTGCCGTAGGTGGCATCCGCATCAAAGAACACATTCTGGCCGTCGAACATATACAGCACCGGATACCGGCGCTCCGGGTCGGCTTCGTACATGGTGGGCAGGTAGACATACACCCGGCGCTGCTCCACACCGTTCACCGCAGGATAACTGACGCTCCATTTTTTGACCATATTCCAGTTCCCTCTCGTTTCTGTTTTTCTGCACATAGTCTAGCACTGTGCAGACGGAAAAGCAATCGGGAGACAAAACCTCTCCGTCAATGCTTCGCATTGCCACCTCTCCTAGCAGGAGAGGCAAGAAAACGGTATCGTAAACTTGGCTCCCCTGACTAGGGGAGCTGCCGCCGTAGGCGGCTGAGAGGTTCTATGATACGGCAAACGCCGCCCGGCGGCATTCCCACCCGGCGGCGTTTGCAAAAATTCTGAACAGAGAGAAGCGCGGGAAGGATCAATACTTCTTCTCAACCGGAACGATCCAGCCCTTGGTATCGGGGATCTTGCCCCACTGCATCCCGGTCATGGTGTCGTACAGCTTCTGGGTGACAGGGCCGATCTTGCCGTCGCCGA
>OHFD01000754.1_pt1 | contig 9814 bp, 9 predicted proteins | sample 1567451 | NCBI WGS metagenome assembly OHFD01 (sample SAMEA3879588, study PRJEB24766) | human gut metagenome | biome: human-associated habitat; feature: feces | place: USA | collected 1985/1987 | reverse complement strand
TTTGTTTCTCCAGGAAACGATGTGTTCCTTTTTCCTGCCGGAAGCAATAATCCGGAGGCCAGTGAATTGTACCACAGAGTCGCACAGACCGCAGATGAAGTGTACACTTATGTTGAGGAGGTTCAAACTGCGCCCACCCTTCATATCAGCGGTCTGAGCGAAAAATTCCATCTGCTGGCGGATTTTGGCGGCGCAGTGCTGGCTGGCCGGGAGTTGGAAAATGGCAGGGGCTATCAGTTTGTCACTTGGATCTGGGACTATAACAGAACCGGCGTGAGCTACGGACATTATTATGATGAAGATTTTTGCGGGGCCAAGCAGGATTTTGCCGTCCGCTCCGGGCTGATCTCCAAGACCCAGCTTTTCTCACCGGAGGAGCTAACTGAACTCTACCGGGCCACAGACTACCTGCTGGATGAAGGCCCAGAGCTGGAAGATGGACACCTCAAAGCCATGCAGACCGCAAGGACAAAGATCGAATACACTGTCCCAGATCTGGCGGACAGACTGGAGCAGGGACAAGCACAGGAGCCACAAATTGATATGTGACATCAGAAAAAGCGGGAGCCGCATCTGCACACACTGTGCAGCATAAGCAGCTCCCGCTTTTTTGTTTTGAAAGAAGGAGTGTGCCATGACAAGATATTTCGCTCAGAATACCCCTCGAGCTGGTCTGGAGCATATGATGATGAGCGTCCCTGGCTTCCAGAAGCGCGGCGGCGGGATGATGATCCTCAGCCGCTTCTGCTACAAGCCGGAGGATGTGGATTGCCGGTACTGCCTGCATTACCGCCGCCGATCCTGTCAAGTCCGCACCTGTCCGTATATCGCGGAGCGGTTGAAGTCCGGCGCGATTGAGTACCTGGATTTGATTCTGGAATATTTCGGACACATCCCTCATGCCGGCCTGCACAAGAGGATTCAGGCTGTGGAACACTGGAGCGGGCCGGATCAGGCAGTCCTGCACACAGTGTCCGTCCACCTCAGAAGCCGCTTTGCGGACAGGGTATGGGATGATGCGCCTCCTGGCTATCTGGCGGCGCTCTATCTTCTCGCCTCAAAGGAGCGACTCTGGCAACCGGCGCTCCCCGCTCTTTCACACGATTCCATTGATTTCAGCCGCATCGTATCCAAACCCCATGGATTTGCGATACAGGATTACCCCATCTTTTATTCCGCCAGACGGCTGTATGACCTGAAGTCACCCATGGAGGCAGAAGATTTGGCACACCCAAAACTGGTGAGTGATCTGGACTTCCACAATATTATTTACGCAACCATGATTGCCAGATATGGAAAGGCGGTCATGGATGCGAGTAAGGAGGCACCAGAATGGGCTATGTGCTGAAAGCGGTACTGAGCAGCGCTCAGCACCCGGAATATGGGCAGATTACGGTTCCATTCCCTATCCCCGATGAGAAATATGACCGCATGATCGAACTGCTGGAGCCATTGGAAATCGGTGACGCGCTCCGGCAGGATTGCCGGGTGGATGAACTGGACAGCTTCTATACCGTACTGAACAGGCTGGTTGGCTCATTGGTCAATTTTGATGAGCTGGACTATCTGGCCAAACGGCTGGACAGTTTTGATGACGGTGAGGCTGCCCAGTTCCAGGGAATGGCCTGCAAATTGGGCGTCTCAAATATAAAGGATTTCATCAATCTGACCTTTTGCTGCCAGCAGGCCACGGTCATCACAGACTTCTCCGACCTGGACGCCATTGGGCGGCAGCACTACATGACGATGCAGGGTGGGGGCTGCAGAATCGAGGAGCTCGAGCGGCTGGATGGCCGCAAGTTCGCTCTGGACCTGATCCTCAATCATCTTGAGGGAAGGATTACCCCTTATGGCGTGGTCTATGATAACGGGATGAAACTGGAGCAGCTCTATGACGGCCGCCACTTCCCCTGTTACCACTACCAGCCGAATCTGCTGGCGGTAGGGCTTTCCTCCCGGCAGGAGCCGGAAAATACAGATCAAATCACTTGGCTGCTCCTGCCCTGCTCCGAGCAACAGCTCCAGCGTGGAATTGCACGCTCAGGCGTTAACATCCACGATGCCCGCATCTGGTATGAGGACAGTCTGCTTCCATCCGAGGTGGAGGAGGTCCTGGAGGGACAACGGGAGGATCTATTCGCGCTGAATGATATGGCGACGGCCATCGCTGCACTGTCTGATTTGGAACAGAAAAAGTTGACGGCGGTCATGGAGATGGCCAAGCCGGAGTGTGCCGGCGAGATACGCGAACTGGCCAAAAATCTGGAGCTGTTTGAGTTTGCACCCAAAGTCCGCACTCCCGCCGAATATGGCAGATACATGATCCAGGACTCCGGCCATTATGAATATGACCCCAATCTGGAGGAGTTCTATGATTATGAGCGTTACGGCAAACTCCGTATGGAGAAGGAAACAGGAGCCTTCACGGAGAAAGGATATGTGGCCTACTGTGGCACATTGACATTGGGGGAGCTGATGGCCGGCGGTCCGGCAGAGCAGCACCAGCGGGAACAGGAATTTCAGATGGGAGGAATGTAACGATGATTCTGTTGACTCTGAGCCGGGGAAAAGGAGAAGAAACTGTCCGTCTGCAACTGCCCGCCAGTCCCGCTGAGATTGGGGAGACATTTGCCTTCCTGGACAGAATCAGCCTCGATACCACAGCCACCGCCATCCTGGATGTGAGCAGCAATGTACCGGTCCTTTACCGATGCCTGTACGATGTGGATGTAGAAGATTCGGAGCAGTTTCAAAAACTACAAAAACTGGCGGAACGCACAGAGGCACTTTCTCCGGCGAAAGCCGCCATCTTTTCCGGGGCATTGGATGCGGAGTGTGTCTGGAACTTGGAGGGGGCCCTTACTGTGGCGGACAGGCTGGATGAGTATATGCTCGTCAACAATGTGTCGTCTGATTCAGAATTGGGCATCTACCTTGTGAACAAAGGGATCACACCATTTCCGGATCGCTTCAAGCCCTATATCAATTATGCCCGTGTGGGGGCTGAATATCGGGAAAAGCATGGAGGAGAATATTCCAGCGGCAATTATGTGCAGAAAAAGACACCTGAACTTTTGGAGAACGAGAGATTGGACGGCGTTTTCCGGATATGGATGGAAAACCCCTGCCCTGTTCGTGTACAGAGCGAAACAGCGCAGATCACTCTGCCTGCGACCTTTGAGCAATTGGAGAGCGCCAGACAACTTCTGGGAGTGGACAGCCTCAATATGGCGAAACTCACTCGGGTGGAGGCCCTGCGGCCTTATCTGGGGGAATATCTTCCTCTCCAGGGGATGGATCTTAGACTGGAGCAATTGGACGAGTTGGCGGAAAATATCCGGATAATGGATCAGGAGGATGGCGCATTGCTGAAATACCTCTCTGTCCTTGAGGTGGAACAGCCGGCAACGCTCCAGGAGGCTTTGAGGTTTTCCATCGAACTGGATGACTACGAGCGTGTACCGGACGATCCGGAGGAATATGGCAAGCAGGTGTTGGAGCGGATCGGGGCGGACGAGGAGCTGATCTCTACCCTCGATGGCTTTACGGATTTCGAAGCAATGGGCAACTTTTATATGCGGGAGGATGGTGTGAGAAGGACCGAATTTGGCCTGCTCCGAAAGCTCAGTGATCCGTTCCCTGAAGTACAAGATGGGTTGCAGATGCATTAATCCCTGTACGCAGATACAAGATACGCTGTGGAACCAGCACGAGTGGGAAAACACTGTGAATATGGGAGGGATTAAATGAGCATTAACATCTGGACAGACTCCATGCAACACGCAGCGTTGCTTGGAAAACCTGTGCTGTTCACCAACTGGCTGATTCAGCGGGATATCATTCCTGATGGGTGGTACTGCTATGACCTGCGGGGGACACATAAATCTCCCAGCACCCGAACCACTCTGGTGGATCATGCCGCTGACTATCATGCAGGAACCGTACTTTCTCCAATCCCTTTAAAGCATGAAGGTACTGCTTCGCGCCGGGTCAACGGCACATTTTATCTGCTGGGAGAAGAAATGACGCTGGAGCAGTTTTGCGAGGAGCATGATCTGGCCTACCCCCAGGATAATCGTGAGTTTGTACTGCGCCCCGCCTCCCTGGATGAGGTGGGGCTGTTCTATTCCGAAGAAAAGCTGGACGAGGCACTGGGTACTGTAGGCCACCTCCGCATGGATTTCGGCCATGGTGAGAAGGAGTTCTGGCACACCTGGTGGCCCCATAACGAGGATAGGTTCAACACCCCGGAGTTCAAAGAGGTGCTGCAGCGATTTGTGGACGACCTGCGTCAGACTGGACTCCTGAAGAATCTGGGGGCCATGGACGCCTACTGCTGGCAGCATGGCGGCTCCATCACAGAGGACCGCAGGAGTTATGGCTATATTGCGGAAACAGAAAATTACCGTTTCTGTCTACGCTGTACTCCCTTTCCCGGCGAGTATCAGGGGTACCTCTATTGCTATGATCTTTGCCAGCAGGAGATGTACCGACAGGAACACCCTGTGGTAGGTCGGGTAACCTTCGCCAGCGGCGAACAGCAGGAGTTCACGGATTCCAAGGCGTTGCTCCAGGCCATCCGGGAGGAACTGCCCTTCCGCAGCACAACCGGCTTCCGCTTTGAAACGCTGACAGACGATCCGGAGGTCAAAAAAGCGGTAGACGATATCCTGTTGGATTTTGCCGGTGAGGACAATTCACGCCGTACCTGCAACTATGGACTGACTGAAACTGGGAAGCAGGCTCTTAGGAAAGCCGCAGATCCCAGCATTCCCCACACCTATGCCTGGTTTGTCATGGCGGACACCAATACCCCGCAGGAGATAATCAGGCAAGATCTGACTCTGGAGGAAGCAATCCAAATCTACCAGGACAGCAATACCAGTGAGAAACGGCTGGGCGTTATTAAGGACGGTATCGCCACAGTGGACTTTGTTCATTTCCAGAGCGGTGAACAGCAATTCTTTACGGATCACGAAAAACTGGAAAGCTTCCGGTCGGACCTCGTGGTGGCGGAGGCGATGGAACGGCTCTATCAACAATTAAATCAGCCGGATATTGGGATTAGAATGGGAGAGATGTAAATGCAAAGCGTACCGAGAGAGTGGCTGGACTTCTTGCGGCAGCAGTTCCCCAAGGATTCCCGCATCCAACTCACAGAGATAGGCGGTAATCCCCGGCCCATTTCCCCCGGCAGTACCGGGAAACTGGATTATATCGACGATGCCGGGCAATTCCATGTAAAGTGGGACAATGGATGTACCTTGGCTCTGGTGCTGGGAGAAGACCGATTCTCGGTCTATCTGCCAGAGCCTCAGACATTCAAATTGTATATGCCGCTCACAGCGGACTTCTATGGACGGGACGAGTGGGGGGATATGTCAGAGGACGGTGAGGAGTGGGATGGCCACACCCTCATGGATTATGAGGGACAAATTCTGTCCGCTCTGGTAAAAAACCGGGTACCAGAGGAAAACGAGAGCGGCCTCATGCGCTGGTACGGTGAGGACGACAGTGTAGATCACAAGGTCCGCTCGGCGGTGTTTACTGTTGAGGTCAGGAATCGCCAGCTCTGGGGCGTAGCGGAGTGCCGGGTGGCCGGAGAGCTGACTCCGGAAGAGCTTACCATCTTAAAAGAGTACCTGGGTGGACAAGCCTCTGACGGATGGGGCGAAGGCTTCGAGCAGCGCCCCATCGAGGTGGACGGCGGCGAGCTGTATGTCCATCTGTGGCAGCCTGATGATTGGAGCATCCAAACCGAACAGGAACGGTTTGCCCCCAAGGTGGCCGAGGGGTTGCCGGAACTGTGCTTCTCCACCCTGCGGACCACCGGACAGCTTATCTGCATCAAACGGGGTGAAACTGGCTACTACCCCTCCGACTGGGATACCGGCGACAAGGAAGGGAATGTGGAACTGGCGGATGAGTTGAACGAAGACCTGGGCGTCACCCCCATCCAGCGGCAAGCTATGGAGATAGGAAGCATGGCTGGGTGGGATGTGCCTGGTGCTGACCCCAAACACTATGAAGAGTCATACTCGGGACAGGTTGTGCAAACTTTGAGCAGAAACAGTAAAATGGGAGGATTTTGTAATGTCGCAGCAAAAGCAGGCCCCACTTCCCCGGCAGGAGTTTCAAGAGTGGCTGGAAAATGCCGCTGTGCCAGTTTTAGTTCTGCAAAAGGGCAAGCATTTGGGCTCAGTAGTGAAAGTTCCCGCAACGCCAGAGATTGATTACCTCTTTGGATGCGAAACATTTTATGGAGAGAGGATCAGATGGAGCGACCGTTTGGAGTTCTGCGGCCTGTACGACCGGCAACACCAGGCGCTCCATCTTCTGGATGACCCCCTTCCCAACTTTGTCTCCGGACTGACGGAAGAAGAATGCCAGGATTCTACGGCGTTTGGGAAGCGCATCGCTCAGGAGGTCGACCGCTATGTTGAGGCGGCCATTTCCAATGAGCGAAGTCGCCTCTCTGTCAGGGAACTCACCAGTGAGAGGAACATCAATTCATACCGGTATTACAAGGGAACCGAGGCAGGGCGGGAGGCAGCTTCCCTCGTTTTTTCTGGGGAGAAACCCGATGTACAGTTTCACAGTGAGTATTATACATCCTTGACAGAAGACACCCTGCTCTCCTACCTCAAATCCCCGGAGGATTATATAAAAACAACTGCGGAACAGTACATGCGGGACAACCAGGAGGAATTTCTGGCGCAGTTTCTAAAGAAGGATGCGTTGCTGGCAGAGTATCAGATGCTCAGCCAGGACAGCGATGCACCGGTCTATCGGATGCGGGCGATTACAGATGCCCTCCAAAAAAGTGGCGCAAAGACGGTCAATGTCACGGTACAGAAGGACGGAGTGGAACTGACCTTCAAAACATCGGCTGAATCCCTGAAAGGGCTGAAGTCTCAGTATTCCACATGGTACATTGCTCCGTCAGACCGCCTGCAGTTCAGGCATCTTTTTGGCGCTGGCTCCGACTACTCCGCAGAGGATATCATCCGCATCGCTTATGGCCGAAGCACACTCTATGAGGCCCCTTCCGCTCCTGCAGAAGATATTGAGATGCAGGGAATGAGTTTATAGAAAGAGGCGTATAAAATGGATCTTGATGGGAGAACGCGGCAGTTTTTTTCGGTATTGTCGGAGCGGTTAAAGGAAAAGGGCTTCTCCTCACGAATTGCCGATGACGGATGCCTGGCAGTGAAATCGAAAAAGATGCGAGGCAAAGAGCAGACACAGTGCTCTGTGGGAAAGGATGGCGAAGTATACTGCCGCTCCGTGGATTTTGCGAATATTTCTCGGAAAAGAGACTTGGAATCCATATTGGAAACCGTAAACGAAGTTCACTCAGACATGGAACCGCCCGAGGCTCCTGAGCAAGAGTCTACACAGGGAGGGATTACTCTTAGATAAGACAATTTTCGAGGTGGAGATCAGCAACAGTGGACCTAAATCTTATGAGACGGCCACGGTAATGAAAATGCCAGCATCCTTTGCGGAGTTCAGCGACGCACTCCAAAAGGCGAGAATCAAAGACGGTAGCTTCTGCAAAAATGAGCTAACCTGCATCCATTACAATGGCCTCACGCATGCCATGATTGGGTGGAATGCTAATCTATACGACCTAAACCTGTTTGCCCAGCGATTGGCCTCACTGACAGAGGAGCAGAAAAAAGGGATGGATGCTCTTTTGAAAATCAAGCAGAATCACCGCGTCGCTCCCATTCCGCTGAACCAATTGATTAACCTGACCTACAATACCGATATCTGCTGTTTTGCGCCCCGAGTTTCCAATCATGAAGAACTGGGGGCGTTTTTATACGCAAATGAAATGCTCTCAAATGAGGCTATGGCTCTGCTTGACACCACAGAGGAGGGCAGCGGCTTTCAAGAAAGACTGCTGGAACTGTTGGGAGAACAGCATCAGGAGGATCATGGCGGCGTGTTCACCGACTTCGGCTATGCGGAACTGGGTGGAGAAATCAAGGACATCTATGTGTGCCAGTCCAATGAAACGGCTTGCTTCCATCGCTCCGATGCTCCGGTGATGCTGGAGGTGCGTAAGGGATTTTTCAATGACCCAAGCTATGATAACGACAAAACCGCAGTGCTGAATCTTCCCGCAGCGGATGCCGGTATATGGAGAGCGGTGGAAAAAGTAGATGCCGCCTCAGTGGATGAATGTGCATTCCGCTGTGTGGATTGCCTGATCCCCTTCCTGCGAGATGCTATCAACAACGCTATCGACGATGAGGATGGCATTGAACAGGCCGACGAATTTGCCAAGCGGTTGGCTCAAATAGAACGGGAGTGGCCCGAATCGGATATGGTCAAGTATAAGGCGCTTTTATCCGTGGTTGACCACCCCAGTCTGCAGGACGCCACACGGTTGATGGGCGAGATTGACCAGTACGAACTCCGTCCCGAGGTAGCGCAGACCTGGGGCTATGCGGAGATGATGTTCCGTGAGAAGTATTCTGCTTTACCAGAGGAGCTGTTCCAGACCCCGCAGGCGGCCCAGATCGGCCAGAAGATGCTGGATGACCGGCTGGGGGTTATCACAGAGTATGGTCTGATCCGCAGAAAGGACGGCCAGCCTCTCCCGGTATTTCAGCCGGAACAGGAAATAGGACAAGGACTGGAGATGATGTGAGCGATGTCAGATCAAAACGCCGCCCTCTTTGACAAGCTGGACGGCTTCTATGTTACAAAATCGGAGCATGACTGGCTGGAGCGGCGCTTTTCCAATATGACAGAGAAAGAAAAGATCCTGTTCCAAGGGGCGATGGAGTTGGAGAAGCCCCAAGAGATCGGCCATGTGATGCGGATTGCGTCCCAACTGGACTGTTACGACCTCTTCTATGGCGCGGGAGACGAGGCCGCGCTTGGAAAATTTGTCATGGAGAGCATAGAGTGTTCCTCGGATGCCGCCCGTCCATTCCTGAATGCGGAGCATTTGGGGGCCGCCTACCACCAGTCGCAGAATGGAGCCTTTTGTAACGGTCACTATGTGCGGAACATCAAACTGGCAGATCCCTTCGTAGAGGAAGATCCCACCCTCCAGCCGGTCGCCGGTGACTATGCCATACGAGTTAAACTGGCCAGCCGGAGCAATATGGAGGGGATTTGGGTTGGCTTCCCGGATTCCGGCGAGTATATCGACTCAAACCATCCGGACGAACTCCTGCTGGGGCTGGACTCGCTACAGGCAGAGAGCCTCAGCGAGTGCATCGCGCTGGAGGTGGACTGCTGCCTGCCCCAGCTGACGGGTATTCTCGACCAGTACGACTCAGCCAGCGAACTGGTTCGCCATGCCATTGACTTCGGTTATGTTTGGGCGGAACAGGGTCAGGGGGCACCCCACTGGTTGGACAAATGGCAGGCGGTGCTGGAGCTGGAGGACTGCCACCGGCTGGATTTGGCTCTGGATCTCGCCCAGAATCTCCAGCACTATGAGTTCTTCCCCCGCGGCATGGACTTGGCCGCATACGGGCGGGAACTTGCGGTCCGAAACGGCGTGATCCCGCCCAGCAGACTGATAACAGACGCCTTTGACGGGGCTGCCTACGCAGAGGCCAATATGGGTCAATATGGCCTCTCGACCACCGACCACGGCTATGTAGCCTGGAACGGTGGAGAGCGCCGGTATGAGTATAGCCAGCCTGAGCACCACAGTCCCGCTCTGTCAATATAGCCGATCTATTGCCAAGTCACAAAAACCGCATCTGTCCGCTGCGGGAGCTGGGGGTGATTCGATGAAGTAAAAACAGGATATAGAATATGACACAGGGGCCGTTTTCCGAAA
>OHFD01000752.1_pt1 | contig 9863 bp, 9 predicted proteins | sample 1567451 | NCBI WGS metagenome assembly OHFD01 (sample SAMEA3879588, study PRJEB24766) | human gut metagenome | biome: human-associated habitat; feature: feces | place: USA | collected 1985/1987 | reverse complement strand
AGGTAAGTCAGCATATCGTAATTGATCCGCGTCATGATCATACCAATCAGGGAAGGGACCAGTAGTGCAACTGCCAGTATCAGAATAGGAATACGGCATTTTACGACCCATTTACCAAATTTCATAAAACAGGGCTCCTTTCGTTGTCGATTCTTTCTCAATTGGTATTGTATGCAAGGAATCCAGTCTTGAAAACGGACAAAAAAAGGCAATGCACAAAAATTGCGCATTGCTCTTAAATAATCCAAAATATGTGCAAACATGGACAAATGTCCAAATTAACGGGCCACACGGGTCAGGGCTGCTTCGATATTTCCGTGGAAAATCTCGCCGACACGCCGGATCAGTCCCTCCGGATCTTTCTTCATTCCGGTGTTCAGCCAGTCTAAAATCATGCCAACCAGGGCAAATTTGTAAAAATCTACCACCATTTTCTGATCTTCGGGAAATACTTTTTTATGAGCTGCATGTTCCACCTGTTCCGTGATCCTGGATACATACAGCCGCATGACCTCTCCGGCGATACTGTAAAGGTAGCGCTCCACCCGTTCTCTGCTGACGGAATTGTAAATATGGTAGACCAGACGCTTATTCTCCAGAGCGAACCGGGCAGCGGAGATAAAGCCGTCCTCCCAGGAGTCCATATCCAGATGCTGTGACAGTACCCGCTCCACATCTGCATTCAGAATGTGTTCCAACAGAGCGGTGATATCCTGAAAATGATAGTAAAAAGTGTTGCGGCTGATGCCGCAGTCATCCACGATGTCTTTTATAGTGATCTTATCCAGCGGCCGTTCATTCAACAACCGGATAAAGGATTCTTCGATAGCCTTGCTTGTAAACTGTGTCATGGGTTCCTCCAACCTGATAATCCATACACTTTATCCTATCACAAAAACGTTAATTTGTCATTAAAAGCAGGTCTTCCAGTGAGGAAAAATCAGAAGTTCCCTGTTCCAGATAAAAGGTGTGGAATCTAAGGTCGGAGTAAGCATCTTTCCAGTGACTTCTGGCGGTGTCCTGCAGCTGCAGAATTTCCAGATAACCGATGTAATATTTCGGATAATTACAGGGCTCTTCTGCGATATAAGTGTAGATTGCTTCGCAGGTCCCGGGAGAATCAATACCGAATTTCCCAAGAACCTCTGCCACCTGATCGTATCCGGCGCCCTCTCCGTGGATCAGGAGATCCAACAGAGTGTACATGCACAACTGCAAGCTGCGGGTATGCTTCTCCAGCCGGGCCGACTGTGCGGCATCCGACTGTCCGGCCTGTTCCAACAGAGTGGCCGCATAATCATAGGAAAGAAATTCCACATACAACGCCCAGCCTTCGAGATAACCGCCGTACCAGATGAGTTTTCTGGCAGGATCCGTGTGCATGTCGGAAAAGATGCGGTTGCTGTACACGGTCTGGTAGAGATGACCCGGAAAGCCTTCATGGGCCAGCGTGGTGTAGAGTTCCAGTCCCTGGGACGAGTTTCGATGGTTTATATAAATGACATTATTGTCGGAATTTCCCAAAGGAGTGGTCAGATAAAAGGCCGGTGCACTATAGGGTTCCAGACTGGGGACCACATCTTTGACAGTGACGGTGGGAACGGGACTGCTGACAGGAAAGTCATTTTTCATACGAGCCTGTAGATCCGAGAGCATTTCTTCCGGTTCTGCCAGAGGGAAAACTGCCGTATTTTCTTCAGAAAGCAGTGTAATCAGGGAAGGGGACTGGGAAGCCAGACTGCGGATGGCAGATTGCTCTTTCTGGAATTGCGTGAGCAGCATCTGCACAAGCTCTTTTTCGGAACGGGAGGAACCGGTCTCGGAAAACAGCAGATGGAGATAGTAGGTCTTTCCGTCCGGCAGCAGGGCGAGCCCTTTCGGGAGCCCATTGTGGGCACTGTTGTTTTTGCCCGAAGCAGCATTGGTAGTTGTTTCGGATGCAGTGGAATCGGCATTGGTGGAAGTCTCCAGGGAGTGCAGCCCTTCGGACAGGGCGGCATAGGCGGGCTGCACCACCGTGGCAAGCAGGCGGTCGTTGGTCTCAATCAGAGAGGCAGTCTCCTCCGGTGTAAAAAGTCCCTGCTTCTGTAGCTCTGACAGGCGGTCTTCAAAAGTAGTCTGTAAAAAATGGGTTCCCTGTGCCAGTTCTTCGGTTGTGACAATGGTGTCACATTGCTTCCGGACTTTTTCTGAGGAGCAGGCAGGCATAAAGAAGCCTGCGGCAGCTTTTTCCTGCTCGTAGAGAAGCAGGGAGGCAAAATAGTCATCTATCTGATCCAGGAGAGCCAGGTAATCCGTGACATCCCGTTTTGTGCGGAAGGTGTATTCCGCCAGCAGAACGGGAAGCTGGGACTGCATTCCGGAGGAAGGTGACAGAGGCTCATTGTAATAAGGAAAATCTGCCAGAGCCAGATCATTTTCCAGAGAGCGATGCAATAACCGGTAAGTATAGGCATTTTCCGGGGAAAGTCTGTCAGGGTCTATACGGTCAAGCCGGTGCAACAAGTCGGAACAGTGTTCTTTGCTGTCTTCCGGCTGGTCGGAGTGGTAGATCGGAAGCACAGGTTCATATTCGGAGATGCCAAAGGTCTTTGGATCGGCAATGGTGTAGTGCATATTCAGGGTACTGCCAGTCATTTCCTCCTGAAAAAGTTGGGAGGTGAACTGCTCAAAATGTCTATCCGGGGAGGTATGGGAAGCTACAAGGGTCAGAGCACCGGTGAGGGCGCAGAGAAGACTAATACATACGAGTAGTTGAGGGAAGGAGAGAGGGGGACGTTTACGCACGATGATTACCTGATGAAAAAGAGTGTTGGTAAGAGTATATGTGAATACTCCACGGGATAGACTTACTGCAAGGTTGTACACCAAACAACTATATACAAATGTACCTAAAACAGATAAAAGATGTATTGACTTTGTACGGTGGTCTGATTATACTGAAAGTGATTATGGAGACAAAATATCAAAACCTCATTAATTACATACAGGAACAGATATCAGACGGACAACTAGGTCCGGGAGAGAAAGTTCCCTCGGAGAATCAGCTGTCGGAACAGTTCCATATCAGCAGGCAGACGGTGCGGAAAGCTATCGGCACGCTGGAGGAGGACGGGCTGGTGCAGAGGATCCGTGGCAGTGGCACTTATGTGAGCTTTGACCGCCAGAAGAATCTGGAACAGCGCAACAGCATCGCCGTGGTGACTACCTACGTGGACAGCTACATTTTCCCCAGAATTTTACAGGGAATGCAGAATACTTTATTTGAAAGCGGGTTTTCTGTCCAGATCTATTTCACAAACAACACGCTGGACCGGGAGAAAAGTATTCTGAAGGATCTGTTGAAACGGGACGATGTGGCCGGAGTGATCGTGGAGGGGACAAAGAGCGGATTGCCGAATCCGAACCTGAATCTGTACCGGCACCTGATGGCCAGAAAGATACCGCTTCTGTTTTTCAATACCTATTATCCCGAACTGGAGGCACCGCATGTATCGTTAAATGATGCGGAGGCGGCCTACAAGGCCGTAAGATATCTGATTGACAAGGGGCATCAGAAGATCGGGGCAATCCTGAAGCTGGATGACGGTCAGGGCAGACAGCGTTATCTGGGATATCTGAAGGCCATGGAAGAGGCCGGGCTCACTGTGACGGATTCCCGGATGGTGTGGATCGACACGGACGAATCGAAGCAACTTGGTTACTGCCGGGACAGAATCCTGAATCGGGTAGAGGAATGCACCGCCCTTCTGGCATACAATGATCAGATTGCTTTTCAGTTGATTCGGATGTTGACAGAACGCAATATCCGGGTACCGGAAGATGTGTCAGTCATCAGCATCGACGATTCGGATCTGGCGAGACACAGCGAGGTGCCCATCACTTCCCTGCCGCACCCCAAGGAGAATCTGGGGAAAAAAGCAGCGGAGACATTGTTACAGATGATCGCGGGCAGGAAAAAGGACCTGACTTACGAATTTGACACCCGTGTCGTAGAGCGGGAATCTGTTGCGGAATGCACTGAAAACGGAAATAAAAAATGAGATAAATAAAGAAGTGAAAAGGAGAGAACACAATGAACGAAGCAGTAAAAGAAGCGATCAGAACAGGAAAAACAGCCCTCGGTATTGAGTTTGGTTCCACCAGAATCAAAGCGGTACTGGTAGATGAGAGCCACGCACCCATCGCCATGGGAACCTACGACTGGGAGAACCGTCTGGAGAACAACATCTGGACCTACAGCCTGGAAGATATCTGGAAAGGCCTGCAGGGATGCTACAAGAGCCTGACAGACGATGTAGAGGCAAAATACGGTGAGAAGCTGACCACCCTGGGCTCTCTGGGATTCAGCGGAATGATGCACGGCTATATGCCGTTCAATGCAGCCGGAGAACTTCTGGTGCCTTTCCGTACCTGGAGAAATACACAGACATCCGAAGCCTGCAAGAAGCTGATCCCGGTATTTAATTTCAACATTCCCCAGAGATGGAGCATTGCACATCTGTATCAGGCTATTTTGAGCGGAGAAGATCATGTGAAGGATATCGCATTCTTCACCACCCTGGCAGGATACATTCACTGGAAGCTGTCCGGAGAAAAGGTGCTGGGCATCGGTGAGGCAGCAGGTATGTTCCCCATTGATTCCACCATTATGGATTTTGATCAGAAGATGCTGGATCAGTTCGATGGCTTACACAATTTTGACTGGAAGATCCGTGACATTCTGCCGAAGGTACTGGTAGCCGGAGAGCCTGCCGGTGTTCTGACCGCGGAAGGTGCAAAATTACTGGATTCCACCGGAACCTTACAGCCCGGCGTACCCATGTGCCCTCCCGAAGGTGATGCGGGAACCGGCATGGTAGCCACCAACAGTGTGGCAGTCCGCACCGGTAATGTCTCTGCCGGAACCTCCATTTTCGCTATGGTGGTACTGGAGAAGGCTATGGAAAAAGTACACGAAGAGATCGATATGGTCACCACTCCCGACGGTATGCCGGTAGCTATGGTACACTGCAACAACTGTACCTCCGATCTGAATGCCTGGGTAAATCTTCTGGGCGAATGTGCAGAGAGCTTTGGCGTAAAAGTAGATAAGAATGAACTGTACGGCGTGCTGTACCGCAAGGCACTGGAAGGTGCTGCGGACTGCGGCGGCGTGACAGCATACAATTATTTCTCAGGAGAGCCCATCACCGGACTGGATGCAGGGCGTCCCATGGTGGTAAGAACTCCCGATGCGGATTTCTCACTGGCAAACTTCATGCGTTCCCATCTGTACAGCGCAGTTGCTACCCTGAAGATTGGCATGGACATTCTGTTAAAAGAAGAGCATGTGGCCGTGGATTCCCTGATGGGCCATGGCGGCTTCTTCAAGACTCCCGTGGTGGGACAGCGTGTCATGGCAGCAGGCATGAACGCACCGATCACCGTTATGGATACAGCCAGTGAAGGCGGTGCCTGGGGTATTGCTATTCTGGCAGCTTTCATGAAGGAGAAAAAAGACGGCGAGACTCTTTCTTCCTATCTGAATGACAAGATCTTCGCAGGACAGACAGGAACCACACTGAACCCGGATGTCGAGGATGTGAAGGGATTTGATGCTTTCCTGGAAGAGTACAAGAAACTGCTTCCCGCAGAAAAGGCAGCCGTTGCGGCAAAATAATTTTTCAGATGCAATTTGAGCCTGCATAGTGTACGGAAGTACACGATACCTATGTGTCGGAAAGTTGGCAGGCTGTGGAAAGGAATGAGATTAAGTATATGTTAGAGGAATTAAAACAGAAAGTATATGAAGCAAATATGGATCTGCCCCGGTATGGTCTGGTGACTTTCACCTGGGGAAATGTCAGCGCCATTGACAGAGAGAGTGGACTGTTCGTGATCAAACCCAGTGGTGTGGATTATGACAAGCTGACACCGGAGATGATGGTAGTCATGGATCTGAACGGCAATAAGGTGGAAGGGGATCTGAATCCCTCTTCCGACACGGCAACTCATCTGGAGTTGTACAAGGCGTTCCCGGAGATCGGCGGTATCGTGCATACCCATTCTTCCTATGCTACCAGTTGGGCACAGGCGGGAAGAGACATTCCCTGCTACGGAACCACCCAGGCAGATTACATCTACGGACCGGTTCCCTGCGTGCGCTGCCTGACGAAGGAAGAGATCGAGGATGCTTACGAGGAAAATACCGGACATCTGATCGTCAATGAGTTCAAGCGTCTGGGCAAGGATCCCAAGGCAGTTCCCGCTGTGCTGTGCAAGAATCATGGACCGTTTGCCTGGGGCAAGGATGCCAAAGAGGCTGTCCACAATGCCGTAGTATTGGAAGAAGTGGCCAAAATGGCATACCGTGCCGAGACCATCAACCCCAGAATCCAGCCGGCACCTCAGGAGCTGCAGGATAAGCATTACCTTCGCAAACATGGCAAAAACGCGTATTATGGTCAAACAACTTTGAAATAGAATTCGGCTTATAGTGCGTGGACGCTTGCGTACAAAGCACTATATGACAAATTCTATTAGCAAAGCGCCCCTCCATGAAATGAATTTTCGAACGAAGTGAAAAAATTTATGAATGACAGGGCAAAGCTGTTTGATAGAAGACAACAATATTTTACGGTAGAAGAGCAATTCTTTTACTAGACTAGCATTCGGAAGTATGCTAGTATAACAACGTAAATCGCAACAGACAAGCCAATATGGCGGAATGGAGGAGACAATGAAGAATTTAGAACTGCAAAAGCGTGCCAATGATGTCCGCAAGGGCATTGTGACCGCAGTTCATGGTGCGAAAGCGGGACATCCCGGTGGATCCCTGTCAGCCGCAGATATTTTTACATTTTTATATTTTGAGGAGATGAACATTGACCCGCAGAATCCCGATATGGAGGAGCGTGACAGATTCGTACTGTCCAAGGGTCATACAGCTCCCGGACTCTATTCCGCACTGGCTTACAGAGGATATTTCCCGGTAGAGGATCTGCCTACTCTGCGTCACCTGGGTTCCTATCTGCAGGGTCATCCCTGCATCCATATCCCCGGCGTGGATATGTCTTCCGGATCCCTGGGACAGGGCATTTCCGCAGCAGTAGGTATGGCACTGGGTGCAAAGATGGAGAATCGTGATTTCCGTGTATACACACTGCTGGGTGACGGTGAGATCGAGGAAGGCCAGGTATGGGAGGCAGCCATGTTCGCAGGCTTCCGTAAGCTGGACAACCTCTGTGTTATGGTAGATAACAATAATCTGCAGATCGATGGACCTATCGACCAGGTATGCTCTCCTTATCCTATCGATAAGAAGTTCGAGGCATTCAATTTCCATGTCATCAATGCAGATGCTCATGATTTTGATGCGATCCGTGCAGCATTCAAGGAAGCAAGAGAGACCAAGGGCATGCCCACCTGTATCGTATTCCATAGCCTGAAGGGTAAGGGCGTTTCCTTCATGGAGAACAGTGTGGACTGGCACGGCAAGGCTCCCAACGATGAGGAGTATGCAGTGGCAATGGCAGACCTTGATAAGATCGAAAAAGAATTAGAGAAAGCAGGTGAGCAGTAATGGCAGAGAATACCGTGAAAAAAATCGCAACCAGAGAAAGCTATGGTAACTCCCTGAAGGAACTGGCAGAAGAATTCCCCAATCTGGTCGTATTGGATGCCGACCTGGCAGCAGCTACCAAGACCGGAATCTTCCGTAAGGCATATCCCGACCGCCACATCGACTGCGGTATCGCAGAGTCCAACATGATGGGTGTGGCTGCAGGACTGTCTCTGGTAGGTAAGATTCCCTTCGTAAGCTCTTTTGCAATGTTCGCAGCAGGACGTGCTTTTGAACAGGTACGTAACTCTATCGGTTACCCTCATCTGAATGTCAAGATCGGTGCGACCCATGCAGGTATCACCGTAGGTGAGGACGGCGCTACCCACCAGTGTAACGAGGATATTGCTCTGATGCGTACCATTCCCGGCATGGTAGTAATGTGCCCTTCCGATGATGTGGAAGCAAGAGCCGCTGTTCGTGCCGCTCTGGAATATGAAGGACCTGTATATATTCGTTTCGGACGTGCTGCAGTACCCGTGATCAATGATCATCCTGGTTATCATTTCGAGATCGGTAAGGGAACCGTAGTCCGTGAAGGTAAGGATGTCACCATCGTAGCCACTGGTATCTGCGTAGATTCCGCTCTGGGTGCAGCAAAGATGCTGGAAGAGGAAGGCATCAGTGCAGAGGTTGTAAATATCTGTACCATCAAGCCTCTGGACGAGGAGATCATCATTAACAGCGCCAAGAAGACCGGCAAGGTAGTGACCGTGGAAGAGCATTCCGTGATTGGTGGACTGGGAAGCGCTGTCTGCGACTGTTTGTGCGCAAATCATCCCGTGCCTGTGAAGAAGGTCGGCATGCAGGATGTCTTCGGTGAGTCCGGTTCCGCTGCTGCTCTGGTAGAGAAGTACGGTCTGGATGCCAAGGGCGTTTACAAGTCTGTCAAAGAATTTCTGTAAGAGAATATAAGATATCAAGAGGAAGCCGCCAGTTATGTGAAAACAGAGACTGGCGGCTTCTTTTGCGTCGTGGTATCATGAACTCGAAATAATAAATGAAAAAGAAGACAATATTGTAAAGAAGTCGATAATCAGGTAAAAGAAGTCGAAAATTAGGTATCAAAAGTCGATATTCAAGCGGAAGTTACACAAGAATATGATAATACTCAATTAGAATTTGATCCGGCAACCGGCAGAATAACTTCAATGACAATTCCTACAACATATGATGCAGACGGCAAACCGTTAACATACACTACAATTGATTTGGAAGCAAAAACTGTAACAGATGAAGCCGCTTATCAGGATGCATATAACCAGTATGAATATGAAACATACTTATATGACCAGAAGAACAAAGAAATCAATGCTAAAACAGAAGTTATCCAACAGGAAGATAAAAACCTAGAATTAAAACAAGAAGTGACAATGATTACGAAATAGCCTGCGGGATAGACAGTAGTGATTTTGACTGGAAATATGACAGCTTTCCTGAGATAACTAGGGACCGGATGAAGCTGTATAAGCTGCATGTTAGAGGTTTTTCCATGGATGTTTCAGGGGACAAAAAGCATAAGGGCACCTTTGAGGCTGTATCGGACAGAATAAATTACATCAAGAAATTAGGCTTTACTTCAATTCTTCTCATGCCAGCTTACGGAATTGAGGAGGCTGCAACAGCACTTGTTGGACAGAGTATCGGTGCAGGCAGAGGAAAGCTTGCGTTGTCTTTTGGAAGAATTTCAGTTGCTTTCGGAATGGGAATAATGGCGTTCACCGGACTTCTGATGTTTATATTTGCACCGTTTATGATTGGAATTCTTACACCTGACCCGGCAGTAAGAGAGCTTGGAGTAACTATACTTAGAATTGAGGCATTTGCAGAGCCACTGTATGGCGCGTCAATTGTAGTAACAGGTGTGCTTCGTGGAGCAGGAGATACTCTTGTTTCAAGCCTTATGAATTTCTTCAGTCTCTGGGCTGTTCGGGTTGTTCTTTCATTCCTTCTTGTTGGAAGTTACGGACTTGTTGGTGTGTGGATAGCGATGGCGGCAGAGCTTTGCTTCAGGGGTGCCATATTCCTTGTACGCATGGAGCGGAAGAAGTGGCTGAAGAAGCTGTGATGACGTGAAGATGTGAGCTGATGCTGGATGCGATAGTAGCAGAGTGGTGCGAAATGGCTGATTTCAATATCATAATTTAACAAAGACCTACTCAGATGGCGTTAGTTAGTATCTGAGTAGGTCTTTGTCATTTTAAAAGTAAATAAATTTGTTGAGGATACCTACTAAATAATGGCACGAGCCAGATTGTGT
>OHFD01000735.1_pt1 | contig 10024 bp, 9 predicted proteins | sample 1567451 | NCBI WGS metagenome assembly OHFD01 (sample SAMEA3879588, study PRJEB24766) | human gut metagenome | biome: human-associated habitat; feature: feces | place: USA | collected 1985/1987 | reverse complement strand
AATCAAGTGATTTTGCAAAATTCGTGTAACCGCTTACATTTCGAGGAACACACACACTCCTAAGATTTTACACTTTAACTGCTCTGCCTCTGAACAAGTTCCGGCTGCAAGGTGACAGAAGAATAGTCCTCGCCGTGCTCAATGCGGCTCTGCAGCAGCTGGACGCAGAGCAAGGCCACCTGCTCCGGTTTGTTGTCCACGGAAGTCAATTCCGGCTCGCACAGGCGGGCATAGGTGGAATTATCATAGCCCACCACGGCGGTCTCCTCGGGGACGCGGATGCCCGCCCGGAGCAGGGCTTTCAGCACACCGGCAGCGGTCAGATCCTCACCGCAGAGAATGCCGTCCGGGCGGATGCCCTCGGCCAAAAGCTGCTGCACCACGCGGATGCCGTCCTCCAGCGTCTCGCCGGTTTCGAGAATATGCCCGTCTGCGTCCAGACCGGCAGCGGCCATCCCGGAGAGGAAGCCCTTCGCCTTGGCAGCAGCGCTGTCGGTGGACTTATCCTTGATATAGTAGAGGTTCCGGCGTCCGGTCTTCACCAGATGCTCCACGGCCATCTCGACGCCCCGGCAGTCATCGACCATGACCGAATAGGCGTCCGGCAGAGCCAGCGTGCCGTTGGCAAGGACGACGGGCATTTTGCGCAGAAGGTTTTCCATCTCTGCCCCCTGACAGATGGTGTTGAAAATCGAGCCGACCAGAATGAGGCCGTCCACCTGCTTCTGCGCCACGGCTTGTAACGTGCGCAGCGTCTCGGCCCTGTCGCCGCCGGTGTTGCAGAGGATGACCTCGTACCCTCTGCGGCCAAACTCGCGCTCGATGGTATAGGCTGTGCGGGCATAGTGGGAATCCCGGATGTCCACTGTGAGCACGGCCACCGTGTGCAGGCTCTTGCTGACCATGCCCTGTGCAATGGCACTGGGAGCGTAGTTGCAGCGTTTGAGCACCTTTTCCACCTTGGCGCGGGTGTCGGCGCGGACAGTATCTTTGTGGTTGAGCACGCGGGAGACGGTGGCGATCGAGACTCCGGCTTCCCGTGCAATATCGTAAATATTCATAGACCCTCTTGTAAAATCAGATGTGGTTGGATGGTTAAAGCATACCCTGCCGCCGTGTGGTTGTCAAGATGAAGGGGAGACGGTGTACCGAAAAACTTGCCCTTGTTCCCGGATGGAAACTGGGCTATAATAAAACCACTCATTAGCCGGAAGGAGGGGATGCAGATGGAGCTGTTTCGGCGGACATTGGCGGGGATGCTGATGCTGGTGGTTGCGGTGTCAGTGGGCATCTGGGTGCAGGGAAGGTTTATCGACGCGGTGCGTCTGCCGACTCATACGCGGATGATCGGAGCGACGTATACGACCCTGAGTGACCCGTTTTATGAGACCATCAACGATGAGATCCAGATGCAGATCAAGAGCAACGGCGATCTGCTCTTGGTGCGTGACCCGGGGCAAGATCAAGAGCGGCAGAATCAGGAGATCGAGGATATGCTCAATAAGGGCATTGAGCTGCTCATCGTGAATCCGGTGGATTATGTGGGCGTGACGCCTGCACTGGAAAAGGCGAGGGAAAAGGGCGTGCCGGTCATCCTCATCGACTCCAAGGTGGACGACCCGGAGCTTGTCACCTGCACCATCACCTCCAACAACTACGGCGCCGGTCTGCTGGATGCCCGTCACCTCATCAGCCAGACCAAGAGCGCCCGCATCGTGCTGCTGTCCAACTCGGATTCGTTCTCCAGCTGGGACAGACTTTCAGGTTTCTGCCAGACCCTGACCAAAAGCGGCAACGACTACCAGATCCTGGAGCTGCGGGACTGCGGCGGCGAGCTGAACCGTGCCATGCGCGCGATGGTGCAGCTGTTGGAGACGTTCCCGCGCATTGACGTCGTGATGGCCGTCAACGAGCAGGCGGCCCTGGGCGCAATGGCGGCGCTGGAAGAAAAAGGCGTGCTCTCGTCAACTTTGGTCTACAGCGTGGACGGTTCACCGGAGGCGAAAGCCCTGATCTCCGAAGGGCTGATGACGGCCACCTCGGCACAGTCGCCCCTCCGCATCGGCCGGATGGCGGCAGAGGTGGTGTACGAGATCCTGGAGGGCAAGCCGTACCTGACCAACATCGTGGTGCCGGTAAATCAAATCACGCAGGAGGATATTCTGCGCTACGGCACGGAGGGCTGGCAATGAAAACTGAAAATTTGTCCATCGGCCTCCGGGCGCTCTACCATGCCATTGAGTGGCTGACGGTATTTCTGATCCTGCTCATCTTTGCGGTGCAGATCATCACGCCGCTCTACGCGGTGAGAGTTGGCCGTGCAGACTCATTTTTGCAGCAGCTGCAATGGCTGCCGTACCGCCCCGGTGTGCTTGCCCTGGGCGTGATGCTGGCAGCGGTGGGCACCATCCTGAGCAAGTGCTCCCATGAGGTGGACAGCGGCTTTCTCTCCCGCAGCAGCTGGCAGTTATATTTATTGGAGGGCGTACTGTACAGTGCCTCGGCGCTGATCTTCCAGCAGAACTGCGACAAAATTGCTCTGTTTGCGATCGTGGATATGGTGGACGACCCGCGCGCTCTCCGGCAGAAGCGCTTTCTGAGCGCCATGATCGTGGTGTACCTTTTCTGCAACATGGACGCCGCCACCAGCGCTCTCCATGCCGTGACGCTGAAACAATACCTGGCTTTTTACAGCCTGCACACCCGCAGCGTCCTGCAGCTGGTGATCGAGAGCCTGTCGGCGCTGGAAATGATACTCTTCATCCTGTACATGGTGCTGTTCATCAGCCAGCAGACCAGCGAGAAACAGGAGATCCTGAACCTGAACCAGCAGCTGCAGCAGGCCAACGAGCAGCTGCGCATCTACGCCGAGGAGAGCGCCCACACCGCACAGGTGCAGGAACGCAACCGCCTTGCGCGCGAGATCCACGACACGTTAGGCCATGTGCTCACGGGCATCACAGCGGGCGCAGACGCCTGCATCCAGATGATGGACGACTCGCCCGAGATGGCACGGCACCAGATGGAGCTGATAGCCGACACCGCCCGCAACGGCATGAACGATGTCCGGCGCTCGGTCAAGGCACTGCGGCCGGACTCGCTGGAAAAAGAAAACCTCTCGGGTGCGCTCAATAAGATGTGTACCAGCATGGCGCAGAGCAGCGGCGCGCAGATCCAGCTGGAAGAGTCGCTGGCCGGGCTGACGCTCTCGCAGGATGAGGAAGACTGCGTCTACCGCACCGTGCAGGAGGGCATCACCAACGCCATCCGCCACGGCCACGCCACCCGTGTCCAGGTGCGGTGCCATATCGAGGACGGCGTGCTGGAAGTGTCGGTGAGGGACAACGGCATTGGCTGCAAGAGCGTGACGCCGGGCTTTGGCTTGCAGCATATGCAGGAGCGGATGCTCATGCTGGGCGGCACATTCTGGTATGAGAACAGCGACGGGTTCTGCATCCGGGCAGAGATCCCTCTGCGCAAGACCCCGGGCAGTGAAAAGAGGAAACAGGAGGAAACGGTATGATAAAGGTGCTTCTGGCCGACGACCAGGAACTGATCCGTCAGAGCCTCAGCTTTGTGATGAGCAAGCAGGAAGACATTGAGATGGTGGGTACAGCCGCCAATGGCTGTGAAGCGCTGGAACTCGTGGAGGAAAAGCAGCCCGACGTGGTGCTGCTGGACATTCGGATGCCCGAGATGGACGGCGTGGAGTGTACCCGCCGCATCAAGCAGGAGTTTCCGGGCATCAAGGTCATCATCCTGACCACCTTTGACGATGACGATTATGTGTTTGACGCTCTGCGGTACGGAGCTTCCGGCTACCTGCTCAAGGGCGTCTCGGTGGACGGCCTGACCAACGCCGTGCGGGAGGCCGCGCGCGGCGGCTCCATCATCGCCCCGGATGTGGCGTCCAAGGTCTTGCAGATGTTCTCCCGCATGGCACAGGGCGACGTGCAGGTGCGCGTGAATAAAAAGAATGCACTGGAGCTGACCAAGATGGAGTGGCAGGTCATCCGCGAGGTGGGCTGCGGCCTCTCTAACAAGGAGATCGCGGGCAGACTCTATCTCTCCGAAGGCACGGTGCGCAACTACATCAGCAGCATCCTGCGCAAGCTGGAACTCCGTGACCGCACCCAGCTGGCTATCTGGGCGGTGCAGAACCAGAACAGCCAGCCGGAGGCAGACGTATGAGCCGGTACTGGAAAGCCGCGCTGCCCTTTCTGCTGGCGGCGGTCATCATTCTGGCGGCTGCCAGCCGTCCGGTGGTGCTGCACATCGGCTTCCCGTGTGACAGCTATTGGAATGTCCCGGGCGAGAACTACTATACCTTTATTGACGCCGCCATTGAAAAGTTTGAGGCAGAGCACCCCAACGTGAAAGTCGAGTACACCAGCGGCATCCGGGTCGAAGACTACACCGAATGGCTCAGCGGCCAGTACCTGCTGGGGCAGGAGCCGGATGTGATGGTGATCCTTCCCGAGGACTTTGTGATTTTCAGCGATACAGCTTCCCTGCGGGAGCTGGATTCGTTCATGAAGCAAGACCCAGAAGTGGATCTGAGCGGCTTTTACCCGGCGGCATTGCAGGCCGGAGCCGACAAGGGGAAACAGTATGCGCTGCCGCTGGAATGCGTGCCGCAGATGATGTTCATCAATAAGACACTGCTCCAAAAAGAGCACATCCGCATCCCGGATAACGATTGGACGTGGGATGAGTTTTACAGCCTGTGTGAGCAGCTGACGAGAGACACGGACGGGGACGGCATCGTTGACCAGTTCGGCGTCTACGATTACGGCTGGGAAGAGGCGCTGGTGGCCAACGGCTGTTCACTGTTCAGTGAGGACGGCCAGCACTGCCTGCTGAACCAGAGCGCGCAGGAGTCTGCCATGCAGTTTGCGCGGCAGATCTACCAGCTCAACGCCGGAACGGATCTGAGCGACAAGACCTTCGACGAGGGCAGAGTGGCGTTCCGCCCGATGCTGTTTTCCGAGTACCGCAGCTATGAGCCGTATCCGTGGCGCATCAAGCGCTCGTCGAACTTTGAGTGGGACTGCATCGCCATGCCCAGCGGCACAAGCGCCGGCGGCGGCAACTACTCCCGGCTGAGCACCCTCATGCTGGGCATCAGCCAGCGCACAGAGCACTCCCGGCTGGCGTGGGAGCTGCTGAAGACCATTGCCTGCACGGAGGAGATGCAGACGATGGTCTACACCGAGTTGAGCGGCGTGTCCGCCCTGCACAGTGTGACGGAATCGGATGAGGTCGCCCGGCTGCTTCAGCTGGACTCGCAGGACACCGCCTCCCGCGGAATGTCTACTCTGCCTGCCATCATGGAGGATACGCTTGCCATGCCCCGCTTTGCGCGGTATCATCAGGCGATGGAGAGCGCCGACCGCCTGATCACCGAGGCCATGTCGGCAGACAAGAACTTTGAATTGCAGCTGCTGCAAATTCAGCAGCAGCTCGACATCACATTGACAAGCTGACAAAAAATCCACGCAGAAAGCCCGCTTTTGTGCAAACTGCTGCATAAAAGCGGGCTTTTATTCGGCTATTTGACGAAAGAAGTGACATTTGTCATGCTTTGTTTGGTGGAATGTCATATTCTGCTTGTGACATTCTACAGCTGTGAACAGGACATGAACATGGTATGATAAAGCCATGAAAATCAGATGGGCCTGCGCGAGGCTCATCCGAGAAGAGCAAGATCTGTTTGGAAAAATCAGGAGGAAAAATCACATGAAGAAGATTTCTCGTCGTTCGTTTCTCGCTGTCTGCGGCGCTATGGCTGCAACTGCTGCCCTGACCGCCTGCGGCGGTTCTTCCGCTTGCACTGCTGCTTCCGGCTCCACTGCCGGTTCTGCTGCATCCGGTGAGGTCTTTGAGCTGAAGCTCTCCACCACCCAGACCGATACTTCCATGATCTATCAGGGCCTGCAGGCTGCTGCCGACAAGGTCGCTGAGGACACCGACGGCCATGTGAAGGTCACCATCTATCCTTCCAGCCAGCTGGGCGGTGAGGAAGACATGATCGACCAGGCTCTGCAGGGCATGGGCATCGCCGTCCTGACCGACGCAGGCCGTCTGTCCAGCTACGTCAACGACATCGGCATCATGAACATGGCCTACATCGTGGACAACTACGAGGACGGCATGAAGCTGATGGCTACCGACACCTTCAAGGGCTGGGACGCTGACCTGGCCAACAACGGCATCTGCGGCCTGTGCTACAACTACTACGACGGTGCTCGTTCCTTCATGGGCCACAAGCCTTACAAAACCCCCGCCGATCTGAAGGGCGCTGTCATCCGCACCCCCGGTGCTGACCCGTACGTTGAGTCCATCTCCGCTATGGGCGCTACCCCGTACAACATCGCATGGTCTGAGGTCTACAACGGCATCCAGACCAAGTCCATCGACGGCTGCGAAGTCCAGTACACCTCTGCTGTTTCCAGCAAGATCTACGAGGTCTGCGAGTACGTCAGCAAGACCGAGCACATCAACCTGTTCAACATGGTCATCTGCGGTCAGGCATGATTCGACAAGCTGCCCGCTGAGTATCAGGAAGTCATGAAGAAGGACTTCAACGACTGCGCATACAACAATGCTCAGGACATCATCGCTGCTCAGGCTGACATGGAGAAGACCCTGACCGACAACGGCATGACCATCGTCGAGGTCGATAAGGACGTCTTCCGTGAGGCTGTCAAGCCCGCATACGAGAAGCTGGGCTGGACCGAGCTGCGCGAGCAGCTGTACAAGGAAGCCGGCGTCGAGGCCTGATCCCTTAAAAAGCTGAATCGACCGTAACGTAAATGTCCTCCTGCATGGCAGCTCGCTGTGCAGGAGGTATTGTGAATAAGGACGACTTTCTATGAAGAAATTTTATGAAAAAGTCTGTAAGCTGGAAGAGCTGATCGCTCTGATCCTGGTTGCAGGCATTGCGGTCCTCGTCTTTGTTTCGGCGCTGATGCGTACCTTTGGCCATCCGCTGAACTGGGCACAGGACGTTGCACTGATCGCCTTCGCATGGCTGATCTTCCTCGGCAGCGATGTCGCAATGCGCGGTTCCGGCCTGATCGGTGTTGATCTGTTCGTCAAGAAGTTCCCCGCCGGTGTGCAGAAGGTTCTGGACATCCTGTTCAAGGTCATCATCGCAGCGTTCCTCTGCGTGCTGATCTACTACGGCTACGGCATGACCACCACCGGCTGGGCACGTCAGATCACTTCTCTGCACATCAGCTACGGCTGGGTCACGATGGCTGTGCCTGTCGGCTCCTTCTTTATGCTCATCTCCACCATCCTGAACATTATTGAGCGCGTCAAGACGCCCGCTGGTCAGGAAGTCAAACACGAAGCAGGGAGGGACGTCGGCTAATGTTTATTGCAATCGGTATCTTCTTTGTGTTTCTGCTGCTGGGTATGCCCGTGGCATTCTCCATCGGTCTGTCGGGCTTCTCGTTCTTTATGATTCGCGACCTGCCCATGACCGTTCTGGTGCAGAAATCCATTTCCACTTCTCAGAGCTTTACCATGCTGGCCATCCCCCTGTTCATTCTGGCCGGCAACCTGATGAACAGCTGCGGCATCACCAAGCGCCTGATGCGCTTTGCCAACGCCTGCACCGGCCATATGTACGGCAACATCGGTCAGGTCTCCTGCCTGATGTCCACCCTGATGGGCGGCGTCTCCGGTTCTGCGGTTGCAGATGCTTCGATGGAGTGCCGCATCCTCGGACCTGAGATGACCCGTCTGGGCTACGACCGCGGCTGGTCTGCTGCCATCAACGGCCTGTCCGGCCTGATCGTCGCCACCATTCCGCCGAGCATGGGCCTGATCATTTACGGCACCGTCGGCGAGGTGTCCATTGGCCGTCTGTTCATGGCTGGCTGGGTCCCCGGCATCCTGATGTGCGTGCTGCTGATGCTGGCCGTCACTTGGAGCGCTCGCTACTTCGGCTACAAGCCCGAGCATGACCATCCGGCTCCGCTGTCTGAGATCCTGAAGGCTCTGCTGGATAGTATCTGGGCCATTCTGTTCCCTGTCCTGCTGATCGTCCTGATCCGCTTCGGCATCATGAGCCCCACCGAGTCCGGCTCCTTTGCCTGCGCATACGCCCTGCTGGTCGGCACCGTGTTCTACCACGAGCTGACTTGGGAGAGCCTGCTGCAGACCCTGCGCGACAGCGTGAAGGACATCACCGTCATCACCATCATTCTGGCGTTCTCCGGCGTGTTCGGCTATGGCATCGTGTTCGATAACATTACTGTCACCATTGCAAACACTCTGCTGGGCATCACCAGCAACAGCGCGATTCTGCTGCTGCTGGTCGTCGTCTTCCTGCTGATCTGCGGTATGTTCATGGAGACCACCGTTATCGCCCTGATCCTGACCCCCATCCTGCTGCCCGTCATGCGCAGCATCGGCGTCAACGAAGTCGTGTTCGGCATGATCATGATGACCACCGTCACCTTCGGCGTCATGACTCCCCCTGTCGGCACCGCGCTGTATGCCGTGTCTGACATCATGGAGTGTCCCATTGAGGAGACCTTCAAGAAAGGCTGGCCCTTCTACCTCGCGGTCGTGGGTGTCATCCTGTTCATGATATTCTTCCCGCAGGCGGTGCTCTTCCTGCCGAACCTCGTGTACGGCGCTTAAATCAAGCGTTCCACATCTCTCTGATTCTTCTATCTAATAATAAAGCAGAGCCTGTCTTTCCTGCCTTGGAAAGGCAGGCTCTGTGCCTTTTATGGAGGGTTTTATGAAACCGACAACAGATTTTCCTTTCCTGCTGGACAACCCCCGGGCGTGGCGCACCTATCTGGGAGGCCGGATGCTGGACGCCCTGCACGGTGACTCCAACGGCGAGGACGGGCATTTCCCCGAAGAGTGGATACTTTCCACCGTCGCCGCCCGCAACGCCGGACGGGAGCAATTCCCCGAAGAGGGCATGAGCCACCTGCGCGGCACCGACGTCACCCTGAAATCGGTGCTGGAAAGCGATACGGAGGGCTATCTTGGCAAAGGCGCAGCGCAGCCCACCCTCGGCGTGCTGACCAAGCTCATCGACAGCGCCGAGCGCCTGACTCTGCAGGTGCATCCCGACAGGCCGACGGCCCTGCGGCTGTTCCAGAGCCAGTACGGCAAGACTGAGTGCTGGCACATCCTCAGCGGCCATCCCGTGAACGGCGAAGAACCCTGTATCTACTACGGCTTCCAGCCGGACATGACCCGCGCGCGGTGGGAAGCGCTGTTCCACGCACAGGATATTCCCGGGATGCTGGCCGGGATGCAGAAATACCCGGTGCATCCGGGCGACACCATCCTGATCGAGGGCGGTATGCCCCACGCCATCGGCGCGGGCTGCTTCCTCGTGGAGATCCAGGAGCCGACGGATTATACGATCCGGGTGGAGCGCACGACGCCCAGCGGCTTTGCCGTGGCCGACAGTATGTGCCATCAGGGGCTTGGCTTTGAAAAGATGTTCGAATGCTTCCACTATGAGCCGCACAGCCGCGAGGAGATCCACGACCGCTGGTTCATCAAGCCGGAAACGGTGCTGAAAACGGCGGGCGGAAGCATCACGACGCTGGTGGGCTATCGCAATACGTCGCTCTTCCGTCTGGACGAAGTAAACGTCTCCGACACCCTGACGGTGGACTGCCCGCCGCGCGGCAGCGGCATCTATGTGCTGGAAGGCGCAGGAACCCTGAGCGCAAACGGCCGCAGCCTGCCTCTGAAAAAGACCGACCAGCTCTTTGTCCCCGCTGGAACGGGAAGATTTACACTATATGCGGAGGCTCCGCTGAGGGTCCTGCATTTCTTTGGCCCTGAACAGAAAAAATAAATTCCAAAATCTCTTGTCCTCGTGCTGCACGAGGGGGTGCATCCACATCGGTGACCCCGGTATGCCCGAGACGCTCCGGCCCTGCTTTGCGCCTTCCTTGACCTGTCCCCACGATGAAGCCAATTGAGCAGTAAATTTCCAATTTTAAGATAACAAAGCCTGAAACTTCTTGATAGT
>OHFD01000725.1_pt1 | contig 10125 bp, 10 predicted proteins | sample 1567451 | NCBI WGS metagenome assembly OHFD01 (sample SAMEA3879588, study PRJEB24766) | human gut metagenome | biome: human-associated habitat; feature: feces | place: USA | collected 1985/1987 | reverse complement strand
TATAACGTGGATTCTTTAAGCAAACCTAAATTTGGTGTAAATAAAGTATGAACAATTCTCGTATCGCGCGGGAAAAATATATGTAAAAAAGCGGCGCATTTTGCGTAAATTTCCGTTTCTTCCTTGCAATAACTGCTCCTTCGGCGTATAAGAAAGTAAATTTTGTCGATTTCTTAACAAATTTGCGGCGAAATTCATACCTGCGGCTCACCTCGCACGCGATCTTGCCGCGCGCTGCTCCTCCACATTCCGAAAGAGAGCGGCGGCACCATCGGATCAAGGGAGAAAATCATGCAGAAAAAACGAGTGCTCAGCCTGATTTTAGTCGCATTTGCAGCCGTTCGAACAGGTCGTTTTGCGGATGAGACGCGCGTGAATGAGCTCCATGCCGGCAAAATCCGGATTACAGAGCGCGGGCATGACCTCGAGAAGGTCGTGCTTTTTGGCGAATTCCGCGGTCGGACAGGCGGTGAACTCATAGTAGATGGGCTGATCCTTGTCAAACGGCGCGACGTGCATCTCAAAGTCGCCCCACTTGTCGCACTGTTTTTTCGCGTTCAAAAACGCGCGGTGCAGGAGCTTTTTGCAAAGCGGCTTGTTGATGTCGATGAATTTGAGCTTGCTGAGCTTTCGGAACGACGGCAGGAAGAGCTTCCCCTCCATCTCCTCGATCTCTTGAAGGCTTGTCACGTCCTTGCAGACGACGTAATACGCCATCAGCGCGATGCAGTCGTAATTGCCGCCCGGGCCGTTGTGAAAGTTTTTCTTCCCGCCAAGGTCGGTGCGCCAGTCGCTCAAAAAGTCGACATACTGCATCTGCACGCGCTCCCAGACGGCTTCGCTCTGCGATTCCGGATAGTGGTACGCGATCTTCTCCCGAATTTCCGCCTTGCAGGGCTTTGAATAGATCACATAGCAGGTGCGGTCAAATTGCAGCTGATCGTCGTTCATTGTCTTCCCTCCCGTATTTTTTACGCTTGCCGATATCAGAGCGTCGGTTTGCCGTGAGGTCTTCTCCCCTGTCTTACGCTCGCTGCGCTTTTTTCATCGTCACGAGCAGCCCGCCGAACATCCAGACGTTGCCGATGGCGAGCCACGCGCCGCGCAGGGCGTTGCCAAGCGGCCGGTTGCCGAGCAGCGCCGCGAGAAAATACACGAGCATGCCGAACGCCATAGAGAAGACGCAGCACCGATACGGTGTCAGCCCCTTTCGGAATGCGACGATCTGCGTCATCACCAGCACAAAGAAGAAGATCCAGAACAGCACGAGCGGCGGCATCAGGAAGTATGCGCTGTACTGCGTCAAAAGCGCTTCGGAAAGCCCGTGTTTCATCAGAAACACCGCCGTGCACACCGGCACATGGAAGCCGCACGCGCAGAACATCAGGTAGCCGAAAATGCCGGAGCGGCAGCGGTGCGCGTATTTCGGCGACTTCGCCGCCATCAGGCGGTAAACACCGAAGCGGCAAGTCCCTCAAGCACCACGCCGAAAAGCCCCAGCAGCGCCGCGGCAAAAAGGCCGCTGTCCGAGGTAGAAGTATAGGCCGATAGCATCTGTAAAACGCCTTCAAGCGCATCGTTCTCCACGCCCTAGCCGAGGATCAGGTCACCGGCGAGGTGCAGAACGGACGCAAAAAGGCCGATGGTCAGCAGCTTTTTGATGCGCGGCCAGTCAAGCTCACGCGAGATGCCGATGTCATTGAAGTCACTCATGCTTTTTATTCTCCTTTGCAAAGTCGAGGCGGACGATCTGCATGTTCATCATGCCGTCGCCGACCTTCGATAAAAAGCGGAAGAATTTCCGTACATTTTGATTCCTCAAGTCGTTGTAGCCCAGCATGTAGCCGCGCGAGGACACACGCAGCCTATCGCTCCACGCCGAAAGCTCGCGCCTTGCGTCGGTGACGGCGAAATACGCGCCGACGTCCTTGATCTCCGCATCCTTGAGCCATGTTTTGAGCATCAGCTTGACCGCCTTGCGGTTCGCCGCGTCGAAGACGAGCTTGCCGCCTGGGAACGCCTCCGCCATCGCGCACACGAGCGCTCTGACCTGCGGCGTGAGGAAATAGTAGAACACACCCGCGGCGAAGAACACCGCGCCGCCGCTCGCGTCGATCTCGCGGAACCATGAGGTGTCATTTAAGTTGCAGGGGATGTTTTTCTCGCGCTCTCCCGCAGGCAGGAGCGCATCGCGCACGGCGATGACATTGGGAAAGTCGAGGTTGTAAATTGTCACAGGCGCGTCCCGTGGCGTCCAGCCCGCAGCCGAGGTTCACGACCGCCGCGTTCGGGTACGAGCGCAGATAGTCCCGCACCTCGCAGGCGAGGTCGCTCTGCCGCATGGCGCACTCTAAAAAGCCGAACTGCTGCATCATGCTCTGCGACCTTTTCGCGAGCGTGGAAAAATCGTAGTCAATCTCTTCGATCAAGCGCATGGCCGTCTCGTCGCGGAACAGGTTCGGGTAGAGCTCCGAGCACATCTTGCGCCCGTAGAGCGGGATGACGAGCGTCTCCTGCACGGTGTTTTTCTCAATGTGGTACTTCACCGGTCTCTCCTTTCATTTTCCCGCGAGCTTCAGGCAGAAGTCGCAGCACTCATTCCCGCGGCCGAGCGTCTTTGTGCGGTGCCAGACGAGCTTCGGGTGCAGGTCGTCATAGGCGATGTCGTCGCTGTCGCAGAAGCAGGGGCAGAGCTCCGGACAGCCGTGTTCGACACAGGTGTCGTGATAGGGGCACTTCGTCATATCGATGCGCCAGACGCCGCCGGAGGTCTGATACTCCGTGGCCGCAAAGCCCGCCGTCTCGCCGTAGAATTTTGGCGTCAGCTTGCTGAACAGCACCGGCGGCAGATGATAGAGCCCCGGCACCTTGAGCAGCTTGAGGATGGTTTTTCTCATCGTCCACGCATGCTCCGCCACATAGCCGTGGACGGTTTGCAGCGCCTCGTCCTTTGGCATGACGGTCTGCAAGGTCTCGTAGGCAGCGATGCCGGGCAAAATTTGACTTTCCAAATGGAACTGTTTTTCTTTCGACGCGTTCAGATGCATTGAGCGCAGGCGCGACAGCTTCTCGTCCAGCAGCCGATTCAATTCGACGCTCTGTTCTGGGAATTGCTGCGCGACAGTCTCGCGGAACGCCGCAATAATGTAGTTTCTCTTCATGCGCTTTTCCTCACTTTCGCAAAAACGGCAGCGGCGGCAGCTCGTTTTGCTCGATGATGCGATCCAGCATCGCCGCAAAGCCCTGCGGGTCGCGAATTTGATACTGCATGTGGTTATGATCTGGTCCATGGGCGAAACAAATTCCGTCTCCGGCTCGCTGGGGTTGAAGCCGTCGTAGGCGACGAGCACAACGTGATACCGCTCCGCCAGTTTTTGGGCCGTGGGAAGCATGCCAAGGTAGCTCACGCCGCTGCCATGCAGCATGACCATGAGCTCGGAGTGCTCCTGTCCGAATTCAAAATACTTCACGTGCTCTTCTCCTTCCCAACGATGCTCTTGACGAGCGCTGCCCAATCCTGCGGGTGGCAGGCCAGCAGCTCTTCGTGCTGCATGTCCTGCTCGTGGATGACAGGATGCGCAAAATGCTGCTCATAGCGGGCGCGGTACTTTTCGCCCATCTTGAGCGCGTAGAAGATATGAATTTCCGTCCCCGGCACGTCGAGCTTGTCGGACAGCGGCGTAATGAGGTCGGAATAGAACTGATTCTTGCAGCTCTGCTGCGTCAAATAGGGCCGCGCCCCGCCGAGTATCCGTAAGAACGCCGCGCCGTAATCACCCATCTGCCGCATCTGCTTTTCCACGCGCTTTTGCAGAAGCGGCGACTTGAACCTGCCGTCGCGCAGCATCGGAAACATCAGTGGCAGCAGAAGGTCCGTCTGCAATTTTGCCGCGAATTTCGAGGACTGGTCCAAGTCCGAGCTGCCGAGGATGCCGTAGTCCATGCGAATATTTCCTCTTGCGGCCAGAAGGCCCACAAACGAGCCGCCGAGCGAGCAGCCGTAGGCTGCGCGGATGTGCCCGCCGCAGTTTACCTTGAGGTAGTCCTCGATCTTCGCCGTCTCTTCGAGCATCGTGGGGAATTCCGTCCGTTCGGTCTCATCAAAGCCGTCGTAGCTGACGCAGAGCACGCGGTACTCGTCAGAGAGCAGCGGGATCACGTGGCCGAAGTTGCCCTTCCAATGGCAGCAGGTGCCCGGCAGCAGCAAAATGACCGGTGCGTTTTCTTCGCCGAACGCATAGACCTTCATCGCTCCTGACCTCGCTTTCTCACTTTTGTGCCGTGATGCAGAGCCAGCCCTTTTCGCTCTTGTGAATTTGAATATTGCGGAATCCGGCCTGCTCCAAAATGTTCTTGAGTTGAACGTCTTTATAGATCGTCATGCCGTCGATCTTCTCCGTCCACTTCTCGTCTTTTTCGTTGTCGCCGCCGCACTCGTTGCAAATCAAAAACGTGCCGTCCTGTTTGAGCACTCGGTGGACTTCCCGGAAACTCTGCAAAAGGTCCGGCCAGAAGTAAATTGTCTCAAATGCGGTGACCAAATCAAACTGGTTCGCCGCGAAGATGAGGTCCGCGACGTTCCCCTGCAAAATGACGCAGCGGCCATTCAAAATGGCGTCCTCGTTGACCTTTTTCGCCTTTTCGACGCTGACGGGCGAATAGTCGACGCCTTTGACCTCGCCGTTTGGGCACTTTTTGAGCATCGTCCTGATGTTCGCGCCTCCGCCGCAGCCGCAGTCCAGGATGCTTGCGTCCTTTGCGATCTCGGCAAATTGCAATCCCCAGTCCGCGAGCGCGCGGTGGCCGACGTTCATCATTGCGAGCATCAGCTTCCCGCCAAGGCCCTCGGGCTTGCGGGTATTTTCAAAAAACGACATGGATCTTCTCCTTTTTGCTCACTTGACCCACATCACAAGAAGGCCCGTGAGCACGCTGATGATGACGAGAAACAGCGAGCCCGGGAAGAGCATCCCCTTCACGTGGAACCACTTCTGCGCGTAAGCCTTGTCCATGTGCTCGGTCCCCGGCAGGCGGAATACGTTCAGATGCGCGAACAGCACCCAGTCGAGGAAAAACGTGTCCCACGCGCCGACGATCAGAAAGAAGATGGCCGCGAATTCCGCGCCCGTCCAAAAGCTGTCCGCCCCGGCAAGGGTGGCCGCGTACGTCAAAAGCACCGCGAACAGCACGATGCCAAAGCCCTTGAACGCGATGGTGCGGCCGCTGAGCGGCGCGACCGGAACGTGCTCGTGCGTCTTGAAATATTCCTCCTGAATATCAGGCGGATAGTTGTGCACGCCGATCTCCGGGTGCTTGATGGTGGGGATCATCACCATTGCCGTGAAAAGCGCCGTAAAAACGACCGCTTCGATCCAAACCGTACTCCAAATCATGGATATTCCTCCTCACTTTTTCTCCAGCACGACGATGCGGTTGGAGATATTGCTGACCGCCGGAATCTTGCCGAGCAGCTTGTAGATGGACACAAATTCCGCCATGCCCTCGCACAGGCTGTGCTCTTCGACAAAGCGGAAATCCGGCAGCAGCGCGGCGAGCGCCGCGCCGTTTTTGACGCCCCAGGTGAACTTTGCCTTGCTCGCCTCGATGGACTTTTCCTTAAAGCGCTTCACGACCATCGGGTTCATCGTCTCGACAAGCACCGTCGCGCGGTCAAAGCGCGCCGCGATGACGTCGAAGATGCGCTTGACGTCGCTCTCCGATAAGTACATCGTCAAGCCCTCGATGATGACGAGGACGTCCGTGCTCGTCCCCTTGATCTCGCCGCCCCAGTCATCCATCGCGGACATGGCGATCTGCGAGATCTTTCTGCTCTCAGGCAGGAGCTTTTCGCGCACGGCGATCGTCTCGGGCAGGTCTAAATTGTACCAGTGCGAATAGTCGCTCATGCGGTAGCAGCGCGTGTCGAGCCCGCAGGCGATGTTCACGACCACCGCACCGCCATGCCCCGCAAGGTAAGTCTTCACAAGCTTATCGAGCACGATGGTGCGCGCTATAACGCCGCTGTGCATCGCCGCGTCCTTGTCGGCCATCGAAAAATCGTAGTCGAGCCGGTCGATGATCTCGACCGCCTTGTTGTCGGTGATCGCGCCGCGCGTCTTCGTCTCCTTCGCGCAGGCGTAAACCGTCTGTAACATCGTCTCCGGCACGCCGGAGAGCGTGATCTTCTCACTCATGGTATCCTTCCTCCATCTTTTTCGCGCGCTCTGTCTTCCTGCAAACGAACCACGCGATGCTCTTCACATTGCCGACCCGCACATCGGCGTACATCTCCTCGAGCCGCGCCTTTAGGCTCTGCACCGTTTCATACGGCGGGGTGAAGAATTTCATCGGCTCGTAGACTTTTTTTATGAGTCGGTCCGTCCTTCTGCACTCGCCCGACACATAGAAGCAGCCGCAGAACGTACCGCCCGGCTTCAGCACGCGGAACGTCTCGCGGTATGCCGCCTCCTTATCGGGGAAGGCGTGGAAGCCGTTGAGCGACAGCACGATATCAAAGCTGCTGTCCTCATACGGCAGCGCGCCCACGTCGCCCTTCCGGAACTGCACATTTTGGAGTCCCATGCGCTCAGCCTTTTCCCTCGCCTGCCCCATCATGTCGGGTGAATAGTCAAGGCAGGTAATATCGGCGCGCGGCAGCGTTTGATAGAGCGGCATCGTCAGAATGCCTGTGCCCACGGGGACCTCGAGGAGCTTTCCCGCAAAGTCCTCCGGCACACCAGTGAAAGCCTTATTCAGATATTCGCCGCACTCCTCCTTGCCCATATCCCACACCAAGCGGCACACGGCCTTGCCCGAGACGGTGGAGCAGGTGACCATGCCGTCGTAAAAATCGTTGCTGCCCGTCAGGCGGTAAGCATTGCGGATATTCTCTTTTCGATCCATCGTTTTTTCCTCTTTACCTGCACATGAATTTATCGAAATAGCGGCAGAACTCCTCGGGGTAGATCATCACGAGCTCTGCGTGCGCCATCTTCGGGATGCCGTGGATACGTGCCTGCGGAAAATAGTGCTTGATGAAGCGGATATTGCTCCTGCGGTCCTTCTTCTCCTCGTCGCCGTACCAGTAGGTGATCTTCGTGCCGATCTTTGCGGGCGTCTTTGGCAGAACATAGTTGTTCCCCGACCAGAAAATGTTGCGGATGGTCTGATCCGAGTAGGTCTTTAAGTATGCCTCGATGGCGTCGTATTCCTTTTTGGGGTCGCGCCCCGGCAGCGTGAATCGTTCCGGTGGAAAAGCTGCCTCTAAGATTTTGCGGTTATTCGCGGCGAGCTTGAACGACAGCATGTCGCGCGCAAGCAGCAGCTTTCGTATGAGATACGGCAGCTGGTACGGCGTGATGCCGCCGTCGATGAGCATGACGTCCGGCAGGGGGCTGAACTTCTCATCGCCGTCCAGATAGCGCTGGATGCGGCGCGTGAGCACCTCTTCCATGGATGCGTAGTCGTCCGGGTGGGTCGACAGGCTCTTGATCTTGAATCTCCGGTAGGCACTCTTCTTGGGCTTTGCGCCCTCATAGACGACCATCGACGCGACGATGTCGCTCGCGCCGGTGTTCGAGATATCGTAGGACTCCATGCGCTCGGGCGGCTCGGGGAGCGAGAGCATCCCCGCAAGCTGCGTCAGCGTGCGGTTCTCGCGCTCCTGCGCGGTCGTCACGCGCTCGACATCCTCGCGCGCGTTGCGCTGCGCCATGGCAAGGAGTTCCGCCTTCTCGCCCCTCTGGGGGACGTGGAGCGTCACCTTGTGCCCCGCGCGCTCGGTCAGGATTTGCGCAAGCTCGTCCGCGCCCTCGATCTCGCAGGGCAGCAGAATTTCGCGCGGCAGCACGCTCTTATTGAGGTAATACTGCGGCAGCAGTGCAGACAAGATCATCTGCTCGCTCTCGTCCTGCGGCGCGGCGAAGAGGTTCAAGTCGCGACCCGTCACGCTGCCGTCCTCGATGTGCAGCACAGCGCTGCCGCACTTGAGCGCGCCGCGGTAAACGCCCCAGATATCTGTGTCGGCGCAGATGCCGGCGATGACCTTCTGCCGCTTGCCCAGCACCTCGATGGCGCGGATGCGGTCGCGCAGTGCCGCCGCCTGCTCAAAGTGCAGATCTGCGGCCTCCTGCTCCATCTCCTCGCGCAGCGCGCGGGTCAGGCGGCGGTAGTGGCCGTTCAGCAGCTCTTCGGCCTGCCCGATGCGGCGCATGTACTCGTCCTCATCCGGCGTGCCGCGGCAGAACGCGTCGCAGCGCCCCATGTGATGGTTGAGGCAGGGCCGCTCCTTTCCAATGTCGCGCGGGAATTTGCGGCTGCATGTCGGCAGGCGGAACGCCGCACAGATCGCGTCGATGGCCGCGCGCGTCTCGTTTCGTCCGCCAAACGGGCCAAAGTACAGCGCGTTGTCGTCCGCAGGCTTAGAGGCCATCGTAAAACGCGGATAGTGCTCCGTGCCGAGGCGCACAAAGGGATAGCCCTTGTCATCCTTTAACAAGATATTGTAGCGCGGCATGTGCTGCTTGATGAGCGAGTTTTCCAAAATCAGCGCCTCGAACTCGGTCGAGACGAAGATCGTGTCAAAGTGGTCGACCTGTGAGACCATGCGGCGCGTTTTCTCATTGTGGGAGGAATTCTCCTGAAAATACTGGCTGACGCGGTTTTTGAGTTTTTTCGCCTTGCCGACGTAAATGACGCAGCCAGTCTTGTCCATCATCAGATAGACGCCAGGCGCAAGCGGCAGGTCGTTTGCCTTGTCCAAAAGCTCCTGTGGAAACAATCCTATTGCAGCCGCACTTGCTTTGTCAATGTAGTTTCCAAAGCCTCCTGCAAATGTAAGTATATCCAAATCGCATGGCTTACAGCCATATTCCTTAAACAATACTTCTATTCCGGCGGCTATCGCGCCCTTCGCAAGCTGCAGCTTCCTGATATCATCCTGCGTAATGTAGACTCCCGGTGCAATATGAACGACGAGAGAGGACTCTGTGCTCTGTGCAGTCTCCTCCGCTTCCACCTCAAACACATACGACCTAAACAGTATAGGAAGCTCCTGTCCGCTTAAAATCGTGCCGTTTTCATCTATGATTCCGGCTTTCAGAAGAACGGCAAGCGCATCGATAAGCCCCGAACCGCACAGTCCCACTGGTCTGTCATTTCCGATAACCGAATACTTAATTCTGCGCCCTTCCAGCCATACCTTATCCACGGCTCCCTTAGACGCCGGCATGCCCAGCTCAATCTGCGAACCCTCAAAAGCCGGTCCTGCCGCCGTGGCACAGCACACATATCTGTCGCCTATTCCAAGCGCCATCTCACCGTTTGTTCCGATATCCAGATATAGTGTCAGCTCGTTGCAGTTCACTGTCTCCATCATACCCGCTGTAATATCTCCGCCTACAAAGCCTGATACAGCCGGAAATATAATCATGGTTTGACAATTTTCAAGTCCTATATCCAAAGGATTAAATTCCCTGCCAAAATATTCATCCGGCATAAACGGTGCCTTGCCAAGCTTTTCCGGTGAAATTCCCATAAGCAGATGACACATAACTGTGTTTCCGGCAACTGAAAACCGGCTTACTTTAGTTCTGCCACATTCCGTGAGCATTTCTGATATCCAGCCGTTAAGCAGGGACACTATCTGTGTCTGCATCATCTGCAGGCCGCCATTCGCTTTATCGTTATCATCCGCCCTCGCTGCCGCATCAATTCTGGAAAGTACATCTGCTCCAAAGCTGCGCTGTGGATTGGCACCGCTTCTGGTTGAGATAATCTGCCCGGTCTCTTTATCAATCAGATAACAGACTACTGTTGTGGTTCCGATATCACAGGCCGCCAGAGTGTCTTCAACATTCCTATTCACATGCTCATTAAATTTTTCCGATACACTTCCTCCATTTGTCAGAACAACCATGCTGTCTTCTTTGGTTCCGGTGCTTTCTTTTCTTCCAACAATAATTTCCATACCGTCACAAATCTTCGTCTGACAGGCCAGCACGTCCTTATAGTATGGTTTTGCCACCGTCACCTTGCACTTGCCGCAGGTTCCTTTTCCACCGCACGGTGTTTCTATCCCTGCAATGCCGTGACTGCGGCAGTATTCAAGAATAGTGGTTTTGTCGG
>OHFD01000717.1_pt1 | contig 10177 bp, 6 predicted proteins | sample 1567451 | NCBI WGS metagenome assembly OHFD01 (sample SAMEA3879588, study PRJEB24766) | human gut metagenome | biome: human-associated habitat; feature: feces | place: USA | collected 1985/1987 | reverse complement strand
TGCAATGACCACTTATGATCCCTTTAGAGAGATGGATAACTTTGAACGCCACTTTTTTGAGGACCCCTTTGGGGTGTTCTTCAGTAACGACAGCCAGTCTGCCTTTAAGACGGATATTACCGATGAGGGTGACGCTTACAGATTGGAAGCGGATCTGCCCGGATTTGATAAGAAAGATATTCATGTGGACATTAACGGCGATCGGATGACCGTCAGTGCGCAGCGCCACTCCGACTATGAGGAGAAAGACAAAAAAGGCAAGTACATTCGCTCTGAGCGTTCCTATGGTACTTACAGCCGCAGCTTCGATGTAAGCGGTGTAGATACTGAGGGTATTAAGGGCGGCTATAAGGACGGTGTGCTGACCTTGACTTTGCCCAAGAAGGCGGAGGACACACCCACGAGCCACAGGATTGAACTGGAATAACCGTTTACGCCCATGTGGCGCAGATAGACGCTGCTGTTGGATTTTCCCCTTTCTTTGACATACAACAGTACCCACGAACAATGGCAGCAAAAAAGCCGGCGGCGGACCGAAAGGCCCACCGCCGGTGTTTTTTTTATTATCCTTTATTGCCTGGATTTGAAGTTGTCGATCACAATATGGTAGCGATCGTAGGCGCGGCGCACAGCGTCGTCCCAGCTGATATAGATCTCCTCCTGGGCGGCCTTGCCCACGCGGTGGAGATAATCTTTATGGTGCATGATCTGTTGCAGGCGCACTGCAATGTTGTGGGCGCTCTCCAGGCAAAGAAAACCATTGCGATCGTCGGTAACGCCCTCGGCGGCGCAGCTGCCGGCCACCAGCAGACTGGGGGTGCCGCAGGAGGCTGCCTCACGAACAACTAGGCCGTTGGTGTCAAATACAGAGGGGAACAGCAGCAAATCGGAAATGCCGTAATAGCCCTGAATTTCCGCCCGATCCAGCACCTTGCCAGTGTAGATGACTTTGTCCGCCAGACCCAGTTTGCGAAAATACTTTTGTATGGCGTTCTCGTTGGCGCCGAAGCCTACCATCAGCAAACGAAAATCCTCGCCACGGTCTTTCAAAATCTTGCAGGCGTCTAAAATTAAACGAATATTCTTGTACCAAATCATACGGCCTACATAGATAAACACCGGCACGCCGTCTGGAATATTATGCTTGCGGCGGATTATATTCACTTGGGATTGGGGCACATCTACCTTGGGCATATCGCAGCCGTTGGGCATCACCACATAATCGCCTTGGTAGCCAAAGCGGCGCAAACTCTCTACCGTGCCCTCGCTGGTGACCCATACTTCATCGGCGGCGCTGATGTTCTTCAGCATAAAATTATAGGCGAAGTCCTTGGCTGGCTTGCCGGGAATGCACCGGTCGAAGTCATACTCATACTTGGTGTGATAAGTGAGTACCGTAGGAATGGGGTGCAACTGTGCCACCCGCTTAAAGTAGTAGCTGGTAGCCAGGGGACAGTGGGAGTGCAACAGATCAAAATGCCGGTCAATAATGGCTTGGTGCAGCTCCGGCTTAAATGGCCACCCTACGCTGTATCCTTCTTTGGTGGGAATCCACCAACTTTTATAGCGGAAGATCTCATACGGATATTTATAGTCCTGCTGATTCGGATTCTTTGGGGTGACGATCACAGCCTCACCAAGACCTTGATTGATCTTCTCCGCATAGCTTTGGGCCACATTGCTGATCCCGTCCGTGGTGGGTGGGAATGCATCTGTGCCGATGGCAATTTTTAATTTATCGTTCAAGTTTTCACCTGCTTTTGCAAATCATAAGGATTTTTGGGCATTATAGCACAATTTTGCCTGAATGTAAATTGCCGGGCAGCGAATTTTACAGTTTGTTTATGCCCTGCGGCTAAATCCCGCGTTACGGCCTAAGAATTTGGAAAAGCGGCAAAAAAGGCTTGCTATCCCGGCCGCCTTTCTATATAATGATATATGTATAAATACCTATGGGAGGGGGAGAAAAATGACCCAGAGCTATTCTGTATCGCTGGAGAAGATCATAACGGCGCATAATTTGGAAATCATCTATTTGCCAAAGCCGGCGGATGAGATCTTGATTACCACCAATGAGGTCAACCGACCGGGGATCGTGATGACCGGCTATACGGATTATTTCGATGCCGAGCGGGTTCAGATCTTAGGGTGGACAGAGTTTGGCTTTTTGCTGAATATGGAGCCGGAAAAACGGCGCCGGGCACTCCAATATTGGTTGGCACTGCACCCGGCTGCGGCTGTGGTGACTCGAGGGCTGGACATACCGGATTACTTCGTTGAGGAGTGCAAGGCGCACCAGGTGCCGCTGTTGCGCACCCAAGAGGAGACCTCGCCCTTCCTGGCAACTTTAATCGCTTATTTGAATGCAGAACTGGCCCCCCGGATCACACGCCACGGCGTTCTGGTGGAGGTGTACGGCGAAGGTGTACTCATTACCGGTGAGAGCGGCGCGGGTAAAAGCGAGGCGGCCGTAGAGTTGATCAAGCGCGGGCACCGACTGATCGCCGATGACGCGGTGGAAATTCGCAAGGTCAGCGACAAAACGTTGATAGGCGCGTCTCCCAGCAACATTCGCCACTTTGTGGAGCTGCGGGGCATCGGCATTATCAATGCGCGCCGGATCTTTGGTATGGGTGCTGTTAAGAATACGGAGAAAATCGATATGGTCATTCAGCTGGAGGCTTGGGATTCCACCAAGGCGTATGATCGGCTGGGACTGGACAATGAGTACACCCGTATTTTGGATATTCAGGTGCCGGTGATCACCGTGCCCATCACCCCAGGGCGGAACCTGGCGGTGATCGTAGAAACGGCGGCTATGAACAACCGCCAAAAGAAAATGGGCTATAACGCTGCCAAAGAGCTGATGGCCGGTCTTGGGATGGAAGAGATCGAGCCAGAGGATAAAGAACTGGAGATTTGGAAGAATTCATAACGGAGGATAAAAGATATGTACAGCTTAGGAATTGACTTGGGGGGCACGAATATTGTCGCCTCCGTGGTGGACGATCAATATAATATTATCTCTACTGCAAAAACCAAGACGAATGCGCCGCGCCCGGCCAACGCCATTTTTGACGATGTGGAGAAGGTGTGCCGCGAGGCCGTGCGGGAGGCCAAGCTCACCATGAGTGACCTGGTGGCCGTAGGTATGGGCTCTCCCGGTACCTGCAATGCAGACGGCGTGATCGAGTTTGCCAACAACCTGGCCTTTAACAATGTGCCTGCCCGGGAAATGCTTCGGGAGCGCCTGGGGGTCGACAATGTATTTGTAGAGAATGACGCCAACTGCGCCGCACTGGGTGAGGCGTTTGCCGGTTGCGGCAACGGGTCTAAGAATTTTGTGGCCGTGACCCTGGGCACCGGCGTGGGCAGCGGCATCATTTTGGATGGCAAGATCGTCAACGGTGTCAACTGCGCCGGTGGTGAGTGTGGCCACATGGTGATTATGGTAGACGGCGAGCAGTGCTCCTGCGGTCGTAAGGGCTGCTGGGAGGCTTATGCTTCCGCCACGGCGCTGATCCGCCAGACCAAACGTGCGATGGACGATTACCCGGACTCCATTATGCACCGCCTGGCTGAGGAAGAGGGCGGCGTCAATGGCAAGACTGCGTTTGACGCCATGCGCCTGGGCGATATTGCCGGTATTGAAGTGGTGAATAACTATATCAAGTATGTGTCTTGCGGGCTGATCAATTTGGTTAACGCCTTGCAGCCTGAGATCATCTGCATCGGCGGCGGTATCTGTAACGAGGGTGATACTTTAATGGAGCCCCTGCGCCGCTATGTGCAGGCAGAGCGTTACAGCATTCACAGCAAAATTCAAACCCAGATTGTAAAGGCACAGCTGGGCAATAACGCCGGTATTATCGGCGCAGCGCTGCTGTACCAGGTGAAATAATGCAGGGTGATGGCGTGAGAGAGCTCCTTGCGGCAGCCCGAGAAATGGGCTGTGATTATTTGGAAAACGAACCCATGCGCCTGCACACTACCTTTAAGATCGGCGGCCCGGCGCGGGTGCTGCTGTTCCCGGAGACGGAAGAACAGATCACGGCGCTGGTGCAGTGTGCACGGGCAAACAGCGTGCGGCTCTTGACCATCGGCAACGGCTCTAATTTGCTGGTGTCGGACAAGGGCATTGACGCGGCGGTGCTGGTGATGGATAAGCACTTTTCTGCCGTAACGGTAAAGGGAGATACCATTTTTGCCCAGGCCGGTGCGTCGCTGATGAAGGTGTGTCGCACAGCGCTGGAGCACAGCCTGACGGGGCTGGAATTTGCCTACGGCATTCCCGGCTCCTGCGGAGGCGCGGCATTTATGAACGCCGGTGCCTACGGTGGTGAGATGAAGGATGTGCTGGTGCGCTGCACCCACATTGATCGAGACGGCAAATCGGGACAGCTGGCAGGGGAGGACCTGCACCTGTCCTATCGCCACAGCGCGTATTATGACAACGGCTGCATTATTACCGGGTTGGAGCTGCGCTTGCAGCCCGGCGATCCGGCGGAGATCAAAGCCAAAATGGACGATCTGATCAGCCGCAGAAGGGAAAAGCAGCCTATCGAATATCCCAGCGCAGGCTCTACTTTTAAGCGCCCGCCCGGCCACTTTGCCGGTGCGCTCATTGACCAATGCGGTCTGCGAGGTACAAGTGTGGGTGGTGCCCGGGTTAGCGAGAAGCACGCCGGCTTTGTGATCAATACAGGCGGTGCAACCTGTGCCGATGTGCTGGCCCTTTGCCGGCAGTGCAGAGAAAAGGTGCTGGCGGAGACCGGTGTAGAGTTGGAAATGGAAATACGAGTAACGGAGTAAGTAAAAGTTAATGGAATTTGCAAACAAGGAACTGATCATTATAACCGGCGTCAGTGGTGCCGGTAAATCCAGCGCAATGGGCTTTTTGGAAGATGTGGGCTACTACTGCATTGATAATATGCCTCCGGTGTTGCTACCCACCTTTATCGGCTTGATTGCCAATCGGGAGGAGTATCGTAAAGTAGCCATTGTGGTGGATGTGCGCTCCAGTGAAGTGTTTGAGGACTTCATTAAGAGCGTGAACGACGCCAAGTCCAATTATGGCTATGATGTGAAGATTGTTTATTTGGATATTAAGACCCCGGTGGCTTTGAAGCGTTACAAGCTTACCCGCCGCAAGCACCCCTATGCAGATCGCTTTAACGGGGATATTGCCGCTGCACTGGCTTATGAAAAAGAGATTTTGGCGCCCCTGCGGCTGCGGGCGGATCATGTGATTGATACGTCGGACGCAGCGCCCAATCAGCTGCGTACGCGCTTGGCCCAGATCCTTCTGGGCAGCGACAAGGATATGATGAACATTCATGTGATGTCCTTTGGATTTAAGCACGGTATTCCCAGTGAAGCGGACTTTGTCATTGATGTGCGCTGCCTGCCAAACCCCTACTGGGTGGAGGCTCTGCGCAGCAAAACCGGCCTGGATAAGGAAGTGAAGGACTATGTGTTCTCCTTTAAAGAGTCGGAGGAGCTGTTGCAAAAGCTCATCGGCCTTTTGGACTTCCTGAACCCGCTGTATATCCGAGAGGGCAAGAGCCAGATCGTCTTTGCCATTGGCTGCACCGGCGGCAATCATCGCAGCGTGGCGATTGCCGAGGCGCTGAAAGATCATTTTGAATCACGGTGGGACAATGTAACCGTCCATCATCGGGATATTAACCGAGGTTGACGCAAATGTCCTTTTCTCAAACCGTGAAGGGTGAACTGATTGACGCCCAATATACAGAACCCTGCTGCCGAAAAGCATTCCTTTACGGAATGTGCCTTTTCGGCAAAAGTTTTTCCTCCCGCCAGGTGGCGCTGCAAACGGAGAACCCCCGCATTGCAGAGAAATATAGTGTACTGCTGGCGGAAATTTGCCGGGTAGAGGCGGCGGTGGTGCCGTCTCCCGGGCGACGCAGTTTTACCGTCAGCGTAACGGACGGCAGCGACTGTGCCAAGATACTGAAGACCTTTGCCCACCAGGGTGCCGGCAGCCTGCGAGTGAATTACGCCAACTTTGACTGTGAGAATTGCCAGAATGCGTTTATCGCCGGGGCATTTTTATCCTGTGGCACGGTGTCCAGTCCTAAGAGTGACTACCATTTGGAATTTACCGTGCCGTATCAGAATTTAGCTGCCAGCTTTGTGACCATGTTAGAGGAAAAGGAATTAAAGCCCGGCCTAACGAACCGTAAGGGATACCATATCTTGTACTTTAAGGGCAGCGAGGCCATTGAGGACTGCCTGTACTTGATGGGCGCTTCCGGCGCAATGTTTGAGATGATGAATGTAAAGATTGTCAAAGACATTCGCAATTCCGCCAATCGTAAGGCCAACTGTGAGACTGCCAATATTGAACGTATGGTCCAAGCGGTACGGGTGCAGCTGGACGCCATAGAGAAAATTCGGCGCCTGCGTGGGCTGGAGTATCTCAGCGAGGATTTGCACGCCATGGCGATCCTGCGCGAGGAAAACCCGGACAGCTCTTTAAGTGAACTGGCAGAGATGAGCGCTTTGTCTCGCAGCGGGGTCAATCACCGACTGCGGCGTATTGTGGATATTGCTGCGGCTTTGGACGAGAACGTGTAATTTACTACGCAAAGAAAAAGGAAATTGAATGATGTTTACGCATTTGCATGTGCATACGGAGTTTAGTCTGCTGGACGGCGCTTGCCGTCTGGACGATTTGGTGAGCCGTGCAAAGGCGCTTGGAATGCAGTCCCTTGCGATTACGGATCACGGTAATATGTACGGGGCTGTTGATTTTTATAAGGCGTGCAAGCGGCAGGGGGTACGCCCCATTATCGGCTGCGAAGTGTATGTGGCGCCCCGCACCCGGTACGATCGGGAACGGGTACAGGATAAGGCTTACAATCACCTGATCCTGCTGTGCGAGAACGAAGAGGGTTACAAAAACCTGATTGCCATGGTTTCTAAGGGCTATACGGAGGGCTTTTATTTTAAACCGCGCATTGACCACGATCTGCTGCAAAAGCACCATCAAGGCCTGATTTGCTTGTCTGCCTGCCTGGCCGGGGAAATTCCCCAGGCACTGTTGGAGCGGGATTATGACAAGGCCAAGGAGACCGCCCTGTGGTACAGCGACCTGTTTGGTTCGGAACATTACTATTTGGAATTACAAGACCATGGTATTCCGGAACAGCAGACGGTAAACGCCGGACTGCTGCGCTTGAGCCGGGAGACGGGTATTCCCTTGGTAGCCACCAACGATGTGCACTATGTGCGCCGGGAGGATGCCAAAATTCAGCAGGTGCTGATCTGCATTGCCACCAACCATGTGCTGGGGGAGGATACCGGGCTGGAGTTCCACTCGGATCAGTTCTACCTTAAAAGTGAGGCGGAGATGGCAGAGACTTTTGCTGCCGTGCCCCAGGCGCTGGAGAATACGGAGAAGATCGCCCGGCGCTGCAACTTTGATTTTGAATTTGGTAACACCAAGCTGCCGTATTATGAGACCCCCGGCGGTATGGATCACTACGCTTACTTCCAAAAGCTGTGCCGGGAGGGTATGGTGCGCCGCTATGGCCAACACCCGCCCAAGGCCTATGCAGAGCGGCTGGAGTATGAGCTGAACACCATACAGAAGATGGGTTACACGGACTATTACCTGATCGTGGTGGATTTTGTGCAGTACGCCAAGGATCAGGGCATACCGGTGGGACCGGGGCGTGGCTCCGGCGCCGGGTCCATTGCCGCCTATTGTATCGGCATTACTGATATTGACCCCATGAAGTACGATCTGCTGTTTGAGCGGTTTTTGAACCCGGAGCGGGTGTCTATGCCGGACTTTGATATTGACTTTTGTTACGAACGGCGGCAAGAGGTGATCGACTATGTGACCCGCAAATACGGTGCGGACCATGTGGCACAGATCGTCACCTTCGGCACTCTGGCGGCCCGTGCGGCCATTCGCGATGTGGGTCGGGTGATGGGTATGCCTTATGCTGCTGTAGATGCGGTGGCAAAGCTGGTGCCTCGGGACCTGCATATCAGCCTGGATCAAGCTATTAAAAAATCAGCGCCCTTACGCAAGCTGATGGCAGAGGATCCCAAGGTGCAGGAGTTGTTGGACACTGCCCGCCAAATCGAGGGTATGCCCCGCAATGCCTCTACCCACGCCGCCGGTGTGGTGATCACCCGGGACCCGGTGGCCAGTTATGTGCCTTTAGCCACCAATGATGATGTGGTGGTAACCCAGTATGTTATGACCACCCTGGAAGAACTGGGTCTGCTGAAAATGGACTTCCTGGGTCTGCGCACCTTAACGGTGATTCACGACGCAGCCCGGGCGGCAGATATAGACATTAATACGATTGATATTAACGATCCGGCGGTGTACAAGCTGTTTGCCGCCGGCAAGACGGAGGGCATTTTCCAGTTTGAGTCCGCCGGCATGAAAGAAATGCTGCAAAAGCTGCGCCCCACTTGCTTGGAACACCTGATCGCTGCCACTTCGCTGTACCGACCCGGTCCCGCGGACCAGATTGACGGCTATGTGGCCTGCGCCAACGATCCCTCCAAGGTGCGGTACAAAACCCCGCTGTTAAAGCCGATCTTGGAGAATACCTACGGCTTTATCGTCTACCAAGAGCAGGTCATGCAGATCTTTCGGGCACTGGCAGGGTATAGCTACGGCCAGGCGGATGTGGTGCGCCGTGCCATGAGCAAGAAAAAGCACGATGTGATGGAGCGGGAGCGCACCCACTTTGTCACCGGCGCTGTGGCGAACGGTGTGGAGGAGGCGGCAGCGAACGCCATCTTTGACGATATGGCGGGATTTGCCAGCTATGCCTTTAATAAATCCCATGCCGCCTGCTATGCCTTGGTGGCTTATCGCACTGCGTATTTGAAGGTGCACGCCCCGGCGCAGTTTATGGCAGCGCTGCTTACCTCTGTGCTGGATCGCAGCAACAAGGTGGCGTCCTATATTGCCGAGTGCAAGCGTATGGGCTTGCAGCTGGCACCGCCGGATGTGAACACTTCTATGAAGGGCTTTACCGCAGAGGGCAAAGTGATTCACTATGGCCTTTTGGGCATTAAAAATTTGGGCAGAGAGTTTATCAACGATATTATCGCCGAGCGGGAAAACGGCGCCTTCGAGAGCATTTTTGATTTTTGCCGCAGGCTATGCGACAAGCATTTTAACCGCCGCGCGGTAGAGAGTTTGATCCGCTGCGGTGCGCTGGATCACTTGGGGGCGAACCGTCGCCAAATGCTCCAGGCGCTGCCGGCCATCGTCAGTAATTTGGACGAATATAAAAACAGTTTGCGTTACGGGCAGGTGGGTTTCTTTGAGTTGTCTGGCGGGCAGGATTTTGGCTTTGAATTTGATTTGCCCCAGGTGGAGGAGTTCCCAAAGAATGAGTGCCTGAAGATGGAAAAGGAAATGACCGGTCTGTTCCTGTCCGGCCACCCCATGGATAAATACGATCGGGTTCTGGACCATTTGGGCTATCCCCGCACAGCACAGCTGCTGGCAACGGACGGCCCTTACAAGGACGGCCAAACAGTGACCCTATGCGGCAGTGTAACCGGTATTACTATGAAAAAGACCCGCGCCGGGGAGAGTATGGCTTTCGTACAGCTGAGCGACTCGCTGGGCAGTATGGAGGTGCTGGTGTTCCCCAAGGTGCTCACCCGGTATGCCCGTTTCATTGCCGAGGGCAAGGTGATCACCGTAACCGGCGCTCTGTCTTTGGAGGAGGAAAAGGACGCCAAGATTTTGGCGAACACCATTGACGGGCCACCTACGGCGCAAACACTGCCGTTGACGGCACACGCGGCGGTACTTCCGACAGAGGAGAAGCGCCACAAGCACCGGGGACTGTTTTTGCGGTTAGACAGCCAAACAGACCCCAGGCTGCACAAAGCGCAGGTGGTGACTTCCATTTTTGACGGGCCGGAGCCGTTGTGGTACTACTATAAGGACACCGGACGCTATGTGCGCGCCCCGCAGCAGGACTTTGTGTCGGTCAATCCTACCATGCTGGCAGAATTGAAACGCATTTTAGGGCATGATAATGTTGTCTATATTGCACAGTGATAGCAGACAAAAATTTTGCTATTATGACGAAGTTTTACCGCTTTTGCCTAGAATTGGAAAGGGCATCTTGACTTTTTTCTGCCAAATTAGTACAATGTGGTT
>OHFD01000710.1_pt1 | contig 10249 bp, 7 predicted proteins | sample 1567451 | NCBI WGS metagenome assembly OHFD01 (sample SAMEA3879588, study PRJEB24766) | human gut metagenome | biome: human-associated habitat; feature: feces | place: USA | collected 1985/1987 | reverse complement strand
TTGGGGCGTTGCCCCAAACCCCACCAGAGGCGCCGCCTCTGGACTCCGCAAGGGGGAATTCTTAGATTATCATATCAAGTGCAACACCGCGCCAAAAAAGGAAAGACATTGCGTGCGCTTTGTGTTAGAATGAAGCTACCACACACCAACTAACAGGAGGCGCAGACAATGTCTTACCACCAGTTTACATCAGATGAGCGGAAATGTCTATGGGAACTTCACAGGAAAAACCTCAGCATTCGAAAGATTGCTGATGCGCTGGGAAGAGCTCCTTCCTCTATTTCTCGTGAATTGCGGCGGAATCGCAGTGAGAAAGGAACGTGGCATCCTTTCCCTGCCCACAAAAAGGCGAAGGCACGGCGCAGACATCTCCGCAACTCTTCTCTCCAGACTGGAAGGACTGCCTGTTTGCTCTCTATCTTTAGACAACGGTTCTGAGTTCGCTGAGTTTCGCCAGTTGGAAGAAGCGCTCGAAGCTCCCATTTTCTTTGCGGAACCGCACAAGCCTTGGCAGCGCGGCTGCAACGAAAATGGCAATGGCCTTCTTCGCTTCTTTTTCCCTAAGGGCTGTGATTTTCTTGCCGTCTCTCCGGAGTATTTCGCCGCCGTTATCGACTTGCTGAATCACAGACCCCGCAAAAGATTAGGCTGGCGCACCACTTTTGAGGTCTTTTTCGGTGTTGCACTTGCTTGACAATCTACCTTTAGCCCTTCTTCATTTCCTCTATCATGCAGTCCCGAATCATCCGAATCGCCGGTGTCAGCCGTCTGCACACCAGCACCGACCGATGATGTCCAATATCCTCCGTCAGCGGAATCAGCTTCACGCCCTTGAAATAGGCTGGCTTTCTCGCTGGAAAGAAGGAAATCCCCAGATTCAGCGAAACCATCAAAATTTGCATATCTGCCGAATCCGCATAAATAATCGATGGATGCGAAAATCCCAGATTCTGCGCCCAGTCGTGAATCGCGCCGCGTCCGCTGCGCGATTGGTCGGGGGCAAGCAGAATCAACGGATGCGCGCGTAAATCAGAAAGCGACACAACCGACTTTTCCGCTAATGGCGACGCTTCGGAAACGGCGGCAATCATCGGCACATCGTAGAGTACCTCCTGATAGGTGTTCCGCTGGTCGATTTCGCCGGGAAGCGTCAGCACCATGTCGCATTGCCCGCGATAGAGGGCGTCGGACATGGCCGTCAGCGAGAGGTACAGCGGGTGAATCACCAAATTGGGCAGGCGCGGATGCAGGGAAAGGTACGCATCGACAATCAGTTCTTTTTCCAGCGGCCCGTTGTAGCCGATGTGGATGGCGCTCACACGGTGTGCATCGGCGAAAGCGTCCTGCAATTCAAGCTGAATCCCCATCAGGCGCTCGGCGTAGGGGAGAAACTGCTCGCCTTGGTCGGTCAGCACCGCGCCGGTAGACAGACGGTGGAACAGTGCACAGCCCATTTCTTTTTCCAGCGACGCAATCTGCTGGCTGATGGCGGTCTGGGAGACGTACATGTTCTTCGCAGCGGCGGAAAAGCTGCCTTCGCGGACGACGGCGAGGAAATACGCGATTCGGTCGGTGTTCATGCGAAAAGACCTCCACTGGGGACAAAAAACTCCCTTCCGCGGTGCGCAGAAGGGAGCAAAGATGCGAGCGGTTAAGGGCGCTGACCCATGCCGCCTTCAAGGGTGATGGTTTCGCCGGACATGAATTTGAAGTCCGGGGAAGCCAGCTGGACGCACACATGGCCAATTTCCACCTCGGAATCGCCGTAGTGACCCATCGGGGGCATCTTGACATTCGCCTTGAACGCCTCGGGATATGCCTTCTGGAAGTTCTCCAGCTGCGTCGTCCATGCCAGCGGGCAGACGACGTTGACGTTGATACCGTCCTTGCCCCATTCGGTGGCGGCAACGCGGGTCAGACCGCGAATGCCTTCTTTTGCCGCGGCATACGCGCACTGCCCATAGTTGCCAAACAGACCCGCGCCGGAGGCGAAGTTGATGACCGCGCCCTTTGTTTCCTTCAGATAGGGGTAGCACGCCTTCATATAATAGAATGTGGCGTACAGACCGGAATACAGCGCGAGATTGAACTGCTCGGTGGTATGGTCAGCCAGCGGAACGCCGGATGCGGAAGCCTGCGCGTTGTTAATCAGCACGTCGATGCGGCCGAAGGTGTCAATCGCCTGTTTGACGACATTGTTCACAACAGCCTCGTTGTCCGCGCTGTCATTCACGTCCGCCTGCACGCACACCACCTTCACGCCATAGAGGCGTTCCAGTTCTTCTTTCGCGTCGGTCAGCTTCTTCACGTTGCGGCCCGTGATGACCAGATTCGCGCCTTCCTTGGCGTAAGCAGTCGCAATGCCGTAGCCAATCGAACCGCAGCGGCCGTTGCTGAGCTTCGCATAGCCCGCGCCGGTAATAATCGCCGTCTTTCCTGCCAGAAAACCCATTATATATTTCCTCCTTCATGGTGAAGGGCTGAACAAGCAGCCTGTCCACTTATGGTATCACAGATGATGCGGAAAAGCAAGAGCGGACGGCACAAAATGGACAAAAATTGATGATTTTTTCACAATGTCGCCGGGCTCCAATCGGAAAAACGGAAAAGAAACAGAAAAAGTCTGATGAATTGTTTGACGCATCCCCTTTGCTGCACTATAATGGAGACAGTAGCGTTCCGGGCGTACTGCGCGCCCGGCAAAGTGGGAGGAACGCGGAATGAAGGCAGAGAGCAAACGCTCGGTGCGCACCGTGCTTCGGTGGCTGCTGGGAGTGGCAACGGTGCTGATGGCGGCGCTGTTGATTTGGCAGTGCGTGACCATCTATCATGAAGGCATCGCGCCGGAAAACATGGGCGAAAACGGGCTGCGGATTCACGATATTTACAGCCGGGAAATTGTCACGGCGCACTTCGCCTCAATTGCATGGAGCGTGTGGGTCTTTCTGGCGCTGCTGGCGGTAAACATCATCGCGGGCAAGCCGGAGCAGAAGGAATCGCTTCGCGCGCCGGTGGAGAATCAGCTGCTGATGCTGCGCGCGCGGACGGAGGAGACGGACGAAATCCGCAAAGTGAAGAAACAGCGCATCGGCGTATGGTGCGGCGCAGCGATTCTGTGCCTGATTTGCGGGGGCATGGCGGGGCGATTCCTGCTGGACTGGTCGAATTTTGCCTCGCGTGATTTGGAAGTCGTCGTGCGCCAGATGGCGATTGACACGTTCCCGTGGATTGGGCTGGCGTTCATCCTCCTGATGGCGGCTGAGCAGTGGAATTTCCGCCTGTTGATGAAGGAACTGGAACTGCGCAGGAGCGCCCCGAAGCGCAAGCCGGATGCAGCCGCTCCGGAAAAGACGACAGGCAGGAACGTCATCCGCGTGATCATCGCGGCGGCGGCGGTGGCGCTGATTGTGCTGGGTGTGATGAACGGCGGCATGTTCGATGTGCTGGTGAAGGCAATCAATATTTGTACGGAGTGTATCGGCCTTGGCTAAGAAATTTGCGGCATGGTGGAGCGCCCATAAGCCCACCACCCGGCGGCTCATACAGGTCTACGCCGCCCTGCTCTACAACGCCTATGTGAAGGGATTCATCAAGGGCGACATCTACACCGGCGGCATCAAGAACTTTTGCGTGCCGGGGTTCAACTGCTACTCCTGTCCGGGCGCGATTGGCGCATGTCCGCTGGGGGCGCTGCAAAACGCGCTGGCGTCCTCGGATAAGCGCGCGCCGTACTACGTTCTGGGCATTCTGATGCTCTACGGGCTGATTTTGGGGCGCACCATCTGCGGCTGGCTCTGCCCGCTGGGGCTGATTCAGGAATTGTTCTACAAAATTCCGACGCCGAAGGTGAAGAAGAGCCGCTTCACCCATGCGCTGTCGTATCTCAAATACGTCCTGCTGGCGGTGTTTGTGGTCATCATCCCGCTGGCGTACAGCTTGCAGCAGTATCCCGTGCCGGGATTCTGCAAGTACATCTGCCCGGCGGGGACGTTCGAGGGCGCAATGGGCTTGCTGGCGAACCCGGTCAATGCGGGCAAGTTCTCCATCCTCAACATCCTCTTTACGCGCAAATTCGTCATCATGGTGGCGATTCTGCTGGCGTGCGTGTTCTTCTACCGCGCGTTCTGCCGCTTTCTCTGCCCGCTGGGGGCGATTTACGGGCTGTTCGCGCGCGTGTCGATTCTCGGCGTGAAGGTCGAAAAGAGCAAATGCACGAACTGCGGGCGCTGTGTGGCGCACTGCAAGATGGATATTCGGCATGTGGGCGACCATGAGTGCATCCACTGCGCATCGTGCGTGGACGTTTGCCCGACGAAAGCCATCAGCATGAGGATGGGCAAAATTACGCTGAAAGCGAACGAGGTGCAGCCGATGAAGCCGGGCGAAGAACCGCAGCCGGAGGACAACAAAAAGCGCACGAACCGCCGCATCCGCGTGATGGCGGCGTGGACGGCGGCGCTGGTAGTGTTAGGCGTGGTGATGTGGCAGGTAAACAAGGCGGACACGGTGGAAGAACCGGTAAGTCAGCCCGCCGCGACGGAAACGCTTGTGCCCGAAGCCACGGAAGCGCCGGACGACGACACGCCCGTGGGCTACGAAGTCGGCATGAAATGCCATGATTTCACGGTTCCGCTGTACGGGGAAGAAGGCGGCGAATTTACGCTGTCGGCGCAGAAGGGGAAAGTGACGGTCATCAACTTCTGGGCGACATGGTGTACGCCGTGCGTGGCGGAATTGCCGTATTTCGCGGAGCTGTACGCGGAGTACGGCGACGAAATCTCGCTGGTGGCGATTCACTCGAACCTCGTGACGGACGATGTGGACAAGTTCCTCGCGAAGGAGAACCTGAATATGCCGTTCGCGCTGGACAAGACGGGCGCGGTGATTAAATCGCTGGGCGGCTCGACGCAGCTGCCGATGACGGTGATCGTCGATGCGGACGGGAAAATCGTGTACAACAAGGTTGGGTCGGTGACGCTGGACGTCCTCGAAGGGCTGGTAAAGCCGCTGCTGCCCGAAAAGGACGACGATACGCCGGTTGGCTACGAAGTCGGCATGAAATGCCCTGATTTCATGGCTCCGCTGTATGGCGAAGAAGGCGGCGAATTTACGCTGTCGGCGCAGAAAGGGAAAGTGACGGTTATCAACTTCTGGGCGACATGGTGTACGCCGTGCGTGGCGGAATTGCCGTATTTTGCGGAGCTGTACGCGGAGTATGGCGACGAAATCTCGCTGGTGGCGATTCACTCGAACCTCGTGACGGACGATGTGGACAAGTTCCTCGCGAAGGAGAACCTGAATATGCCGTTCGCGCTGGACAAGACGGGCGCGGTGATTAAGTCGCTGGGCGGCTCGACGCAGCTGCCGATGACGGTGATTGTCGATGCGGCCGGGAAAATTGTGTACAACAAGGTCGGGTCGGTGACGCTGACGGTGCTGGAAGGGCTTGTCGCGCCGCTGCTGGCGGAGTAACCAATCAATATGGGCAGGGGGATTCGTTCTCCCTGCCTTTTTCAATTGTAACAAACGCGTCGGAACGCTTGCGGAATAGCCTCTTTGCTGGTATCATGAAGGCAGAAATCACCATAGGAGGGAAAACGCATGAAGAAACTGCTGTGCGGGATATTGTGCCTGCTGATGCTGTTAGGCTGCGCGTCAGCGGAGGGGTATTGGTACGCCGCGAAAGGCGACAATGGCTTGTGGGGACACATCGACGAGATGGGGAACTGGGTGATTCCGCCGAAATTCGACAGTGCGGGCGACTTCCGGGGCAATTATGCGTGGATTCAGCAGGGCGACCGGGAAGGCTTCGCGAACCGCGACGGCGAAATTGTGCTGCTGCTGGATGAGAATGTAGTGACAGACAGCGGCTATGATGGCTTCTATTACGGCGGACGCGAAACGGGCATTTGGCTGCTATACAAGAAGGCGACGGGGAAAAACAGTCTCGGCACGGAATGGATGGAAGGCTTCTTTGATGTGCAGAGCGGTGTTTACAGCGGCTTGAAGTGGCGGCAGGTGAGAATCTGGTGTTCGGATAGCCGACTGATTCCCGTGGCAGATGAAAACTGGAAGTGGGGCTATGTCAGCCGCGATACGGGCGAAATGGTGATTCCGGCGAAGTATGATTCGGACAACATGGGTTCCAATTTTTATGACGGGTACGCCGTTGTCACATTCTTAGATGATGATTACAACATTGTGCAGACGCTGCTGCTGGACGAAACGGGGAAGGAATATCCCCTGCCGGAGGGCATCAATGCGGCGGACTGTGATAGCGTGATTAGTGATGGGCTGTTTGAGGTGGTGGACGAGAACGGCTTATACGGCTATTGTAATACAAGCGGCGAAGTGGTGATTGAACCGCAGTTTGCGTATACCTTCGAGTTTGCAGACGGCTATGCGGAGGTTGAATTGACCGACGGCACTTGCGGTGTCATCGACCAGACAGGAAATGTCGTGATGCGCACGACGGATACGCACTATGCAGACGTCCGGCATGGCTGCTATGTGCTGCCGACGGGCGAACACAGCTTCACGATGTACAGCGTGGCGGGCGAGGAGTTGTTCACCCTGCAAGGCGAAAATATCGTGCGGCTGTGGACGCCGGAGGAGAACGGCTTGTGCATGTACGTTGTGGAGAAGGGCAGACAGCGCCGCTGCGGTTGGGTGAACATGCAGGGCGAAATCATCAGCGAAGCGAAGTGGAATTTTCCGGACTATGACCAGACGGGCGTGTATTTCCCGTCGGGCTTGCAGGCAGTGTACGATATAGACGGCACGAGGCTGGCAGGGTATCTGAACGAAAGCGGCGAACTGGCGATTCCGCTGCAATTCAGCTTTGTGACGCAGTTCTACGGCAAGCTGGCGTATGTAAGCATGGAGCAGGACGACGGCACGACCCAACGCGGGTATATCAACCAGCAGGGCGAATGGGTGTACAGCTGGACGGAATAATCCTTCGGCGGCGGTGGAAAATGAACATCGCCGCTTCTTTGTGCCTTGACATGGAATGTCCTCAATGGTATAATAAAGATGATATTGTCCATCTGTCTGCACGGCGCTGCGGGAAAAAGAGGCAGTGCCCGTTTGGAGGCGCGGAAAACACATGACGCAGGGGGATGAGCGCATGAAGGCTGCGAAAGCGTCGATTCGCCAGCGCCTGACCCACAGCAAACTGCCGATGCTGGTGCTGGTCGGCGTTGTTTTATTTGCGCTCATTTTCCTTGGGATGCGCTTTTTCACCCGCTATACGCGCGAAGAACTCTATCGCGAAAGCCAAAATCAGCTGACGGAAATTACGTCGCAAATGTACGAGAAGCTCTCCATCACGCTGGAACAGCAGTGGGATTTCCTGACTGTAATGGATAGGTCCGTAGCTTTCTACGCCCCGACGACACAGGAGGCACTCGTGCAGCTGCTTCAGGCGACACAGAATCAGCTGATGTCGCAGGACAGCGCCCTGCGATTCCTTGCGATTGACGAAAGCGGAAACCTGATTAACGCGGCGGGAGAGCGGATGCCCTGCGAATTTGCCGATACGCTTGGCATGACGGGGCGACAGTGTTTCCTTATTCGCGGCAAGGGCGGCGATGAAAATCAAATGGTCTTTTCCCTGCCCATCATGCAGCCGCTGACGGTTGCGATGGGGGAAAAGAGCATCCGCATCACGCATCTGGTGCTGCTCAAGGGCATGAGCAGCCTGACGCCGTTCTTCCGCAGCAGCGCATTTCACACGCAGAACAGCACCTATGTCGTCATCAGCGACGGCGTGAAGATGTATTCCGACGCGGCGGATGAGAACATCAACTTTCTGGGACGGAACATCTATCCAGCGCTGCGGACGCTCCGCTACCCGCACGCGGGCAATTTTGATAACTGTCTGACGGAACTTGAAGCATCCGACAATCATTTCACCTGCACCGATGTGCTGGTGGACAAAACACAGTATTTCTTGTGCATGAAGCGCCTAACCGGATGCGACTGGACGATGCTGTTCCTTGTGCCGGGGGTGGAGGTCGCTGCCGGTGCGCGCGCAATGGTGGATTCGATTACGCTGATAGTCAACATTGCATTCTTCGTCTTGCTGCTGCTGACGGTGGGGGCAATGTACTTTCTGTTGACGGCGATGCAGAACCGGGAGCGCTACGCCGTGGAGACGGAGAACGCGCAGGCGCTTGCACAGGCGAACGCGGAGCTGGATCGGGCGCGTCAGGCAGCGGTGGATGCGCTGAAACTGGCGGAATCCGCCAACGTATCCAAGACGGCGTTCCTGACGAATATGAGCCATGACATCCGCACACCCATGAACGCCATCATCGGCTTGACGAACCTAATGCAGCACGACCTGAACAATCCGGAGAAGCTGCAGGCGTATATCGACAAGCTGCATACATCCAGCGAGCATCTGTTGGGGCTGATTAATGACGTGCTGGACATGTCCAAAATCGAGAGCGGCGCGGTGACGCTGCGCATGGATGAAGTCAATCTTGCTGAGCAGATTGAGCAGATTGAAGCCATCATTCGCCCGCAGACGCGCCAGCGCGGGCAGCACTTTATCGTCCGCGCGAGCCAGATTCACCACGAGAACTTCATCGGCGATGCGACCCGTCTGCGGCAGGTGCTGCTGAACATCCTGTCCAACGCGGTCAAGTACACCCAGCAGGGCGGCGAAATCAGCCTTGACGTGCGCGAGGTGTCCCGCAGCGGGCATTCGTATGTGAAATATGCCTTTGTGGTCAAGGACAACGGCATCGGCATGACGGAGGAGTTCCAGAAGCATCTGTTCGACGTGTTCACCCGTGCGGAGGATTCCGTGACGAACAAGGTGCAGGGCACGGGGCTGGGCATGGCGATAAGCAAGAGCATTGTGGACATGATGGGCGGCGTGATTAACGTCGAGAGTGCGCCGGGCGAAGGCAGCCGCTTCGAAGTGCTGCTGGAGTTCAAGGTGGACGCACAAGCGGATGACCGCGCGCACACGGTGAAGGACTGCCACCTGCTGCTGGTCGGCTATGCGCCGGGGCGCGTGGCGGACGTGCAGGATGCGCTGGAACACACACCCGTGACGGCGGAGGCGGTCGAGCAGCCTGAAGACGCGGTGAACATGCTGCGGCAGGAGGATGTGGACGTAGTGCTTTTGTCCTGCCAGTACCGCGCGCCGGAGATGCTGCGCCCTCTGGTTCGCCAGATGCGCGAGGCCGCCGGGAAGCCGATTTTCGTATTCTGTATGCAGGCGGGGCAGCGCGAGGAAGTGCTGGATATCATCAGCGCCTGTGGGCTGGACGGCTTTGTGCCGCTGCCGTTCTTCCTCTCCAATCTGGAGAACGAGATGGCGAAACTGCGTACGGAATTCGGCAATATCGGGAACGTGGACGGCACATCGGTGCTGAATGGGATGCGGCTGCTCTGCGCGGAGGACAATCCGCTGAATGCGGAAATTCTGGAAGAGCTGCTGCACATGCAGGGCGCGACCTGCACGATTTACAGCGACGGCAAGCAGTTGGTGGAGGCGTTCGACCACGTCCGCCCCAGCGACTACGACGTTATCCTGATGGACGTGCAGATGCCCGTGATGAACGGCTACGAAGCGACGCGCGCCCTCCGCGCCAGCGACAACCCCGTCGGCCGGACGATTCCGATTATCGCGATGACCGCGAACGCCTTTGCGGACGACATCCAGCAAAGCATGGATGCGGGCATGGACATGCACCTCTCCAAGCCGATTGACATTGCGGTGCTGGAAAAGACGCTGAGCCTCTTCCGCACGGACAAGAAGAACCATGGGCGTGCGGTGTTTAAGCGGAGGGTGATGGAGATGGAGAAGTGAGGGGGGGAAAAGCCTCTTGCTATCTCTATAATGGTTTTCGCTGCGATGTTGAGGATGTGCAATTCTCCTTGCAACGATAAAAACCAACTACGGTAGTGTGAACCGAAGGAGTCAAGGGGGCGATCGGAAAGCCCCCTTGTCGCGCCCGCAGGCGCGATTCCCCCTGCAACGAGAAAAATCAAGAAACATGGAAGTGCAGTGCGAAGGGGCGTCGGGGGCGACCGCAAAGCCCCCGACTCGCCTCCGCAGAGGCGAAACCTCTTGCAACAAAAAAGACCAGCATCGGGAAAACAAATCGTTTCCCATACTGGTCGGTCGCGCCCATCTGGCGCGACAATATGTGAGTGGTCGAATGTGCAGCTTGAGGGCGCTCCTGCGGGAGCGCAAAGTTACTGGCAGGGACGCTTCGCTGCCTGCGCC
>OHFD01000708.1_pt1 | contig 10253 bp, 9 predicted proteins | sample 1567451 | NCBI WGS metagenome assembly OHFD01 (sample SAMEA3879588, study PRJEB24766) | human gut metagenome | biome: human-associated habitat; feature: feces | place: USA | collected 1985/1987 | reverse complement strand
GACTAAAGCGGAGAGAGCTTCTTTGTTTTTGGATAGTCCGCTACGTTCGTAATATAAAGATGCGATTTGTCGCTCCAACTCCTTAACAGACCAGCAGCCACGAATAGTTTCCATTTCATAGAAAGCACGTTTTATCGGGTTCTCAATTCCTGATATAGTATTTAAATGGGTGGAAGATAATCTGTTGAATAATCTATCAGCTGGAATCATCCATGTTTCGGTTTGTGGGTATTTTGTTGATAGCTTCCAAACGCCATTTTCAGATCCGGCGGTCACCAACCGCCGAATTGGTTCAGTGAATTCGGCGGTCAATGACTGCCGAATTTGGATTTGTGATGCAATATATTGTGTGACAGACTCTTTTAGCTGTGGATAAACAAGATATAACCGTCTAAACTCTCGGAATCTTCGTTCATTCAGACCTTTTGTTTTTAGCCGTTGTTCCAGCTTTTTCAACAATTGTTCACCGTAGGCGGCACGGTCTTCTCCGTTCTGTTCGAACTCCACGATATAGCAACCCATAAGCCAGTTACGGGAAGTAAGGGCAAGGTTTACAGCATGTGCGGCTTGTGCCTGCAACGTGTTCTGTATCGTGCTGATATGTTTTACTAATGCTTCAAAGTTCATAGTTACAAAGATAAGTCTTTTATGGTTAAAACTTTAGTTCGGGTAAGCTGTTTATTGCTTCCTCTTTCAATTTATCCACCGCACGGGTGTATTTCTCCGTATGCTTCAATCCACTATGCCCTAAAAGGCTGGCTACGGTTTTGATATTTGCCCCATTGTTCAAAATGTTCACGGCAAACGAATGCCGAGCACAATGGAATATACAAGGCGAAGCAAGCAATAGTGAATAGGTAAAGATTAAACGTAAGTCGTTTGAAATGAACGGTATTTCAGCATTCTGCCAAGTAGAGAAAATGCAAACGGCAACGGAATATTGAGGTTGTTCAGTTACCAAACCGTTAGCCGGGCAGTTACCGAAACGGGAATAGGTAACACAAAGCGATGAAAAGAAAACCTCACCGTTTTGTTTGCGCTCATACACAGTGTTTTGCGTATCAAAGAGCGCTTATATGGCAAGTAACTTTGCACTAAAAAAATATAAGCGTATGAAAGTAGAAAAATTCAAGGTGTTGCTCTACCTCAAAAAGAGCGGACCGGACAAGTCGGGAAAAGCTCCCATTATGGGACGCATCACGGTAAACAGGACAATGGCGCAGTTCGGTTGCAAGTTGTCCTGCACACCGGAACTGTGGAATCCCCGTGAAAGCCGTCTGAACGGCAAGAGCAAGGAAGCGGTGGAAACAAATGCCAAGATTGAGAAGTTGCTGTTGGCGGTGAACAACGCCTTCGATAACCTTGTAAGCCGTAAAGTGGATTTTGATGCCACCGATGTGAAGAATCATTTTCAAGGAAGCATGGAAACACAGATGACCCTCATGAAAATGACAGATGCAGTCTGTGACGACATCAAGGCACGTATCGGCATAGACCGTGCGAAAGGGACTTATCCCGGCTATCACTATATGCGTCTGACACTCGGGGAGTTCATCGAGAGCAAGTACAAGGTCAAGGATTTGGCTTTCGGACAACTGACGGAACAATTCATCCACGACTATCAGTCTTTTGCCACGGAAGAGAAAGGCTATGCGATTGATACCGTCTGCCATCATCTTGCCATCCTGAAGAAGATATGCCGTCTGGCATATAAGGAGGGATATGCCGACAGAATCCACTTCCAGCATTTTACCTTACCAAAGAAGACGGAAACGACACCACGGGCATTGAGTCGTGAATCGTTTGAGAAAATCCGTGATGTGGAAATACCCGCTTACCGCAAATCCCATATACTGGCAAGGGATATGTTTCTCTTCGGGTGCTACACCGGGGTCTGTTATGCGGATGTTGTCTCGATTACCCACGAGAACCTATATACGGATGAGGACGGTGCTTTGTGGTTGAAGTATCGAAGAAAGAAAAACGAACTTCGTGCCAGTGTGAAACTGTTACCGGAAGCGATTGCGCTGATTGAAAAATATCATAGTGAGGATAGGGACACCCTGTTCCCTTTGCTGCATTGGTCAAATCTCAGACGACACATGAAAGCGTTGGCGGCACTGGCAGGCATCAAGGATGATTTGTGCTATCATCAGGCGAGGCACAGCTTCGCCTCGCTGATTACGCTTGAAGCAGGCGTGCCGATAGAAACCATCAGCAGGATGCTGGGGCATTCCGACATTTCCACGACACAGGTCTATGCCCGTGTCAGCCCTAAGAAACTTTTCGAGGACATGGACAAGTTCATAGAAGCCACCAAAGATTTTCAATTAGTTCTTTAATCCTTTAATACAGAAAACTATATGCGAAGCACATTTTCACTTTTACCCTACATTAATCGCAGCAAAGTAAAGGCTGACGGTACGACCGCCATACTCTGCCGCATAACCATTGACGGCAAACAGACTGCCATCAGTACGGGGATTTATTGCCGACCGGAAGACTGGAACGGCAGGAAGAGCGAGATAAAGTCCGCAAGGGAGAACAACCGTTTACGGGAATACCTGCGCCTGATGGAAGAAGCCTATAATGAGATATTGAAATCGCAAGGTGTGGTCAGTGCGGAGATGCTGAAGAACCATATCACCTTGAACAACATCCATCCGACCACTCTTCTACAGATGGGTGAATGGGAACGTGAACGGTTGAAGAAGCATTCCGAGGAAATAGACTCGACTTCTTCCTATCGAAGTTCAATGTATTATCAGAAGTACCTGACGGATTTTCTTACGTCCATCGGTAAAAAGGACATTCCCCTTGAAGAAGTGACGGAGGATTTCGGCAAGTCCTACAAAGCCCACTTGAAGAAATGCAAGAACTTCGGGGTTTCCCAGACCAACCATTGCCTGCGTTGGCTGAACCGCCTGTTGTATCTGGCAGTCGATAAGGAGATTCTTCGTGTAAATCCCTGTGAGGACTTGGAGTATGAGACAAAGCCGGAAGCAAGGCACAGGTACATCAGCCGTGAGGAGTTCAAGAAGATACTTTCCACACCGATGTATGACAAGCGTATGGAACTGGCAAGACGGGCTTTCATATTTTCCACCCTGACGGGACTGGCGTATGTGGACATCAAACTTCTTCATCCCCACCATATCGGAACAAACGCTGATGGCAGACGGTACATCCGCATCAACCGCAAAAAGACAAAGGTAGAAGCATTCATACCCTTACATCCCATAGCGGAACGGATATTGTCGCTGTATAACACGACCGATGACGAGAAGCCCGTGTTTCCTCTTCCCAACCGTGATGCCCTATGGTTTGAGGTTCACGAGTTGGGAATAACCATAGGGAAAGAGGAAAACTTGACCTATCACCAAAGTCGGCACAGCTTCGGCACTTTTTTGATTTCGGCGGACATACCGATTGAGAGTATCGCCAAGATGATGGGACACTCCAATATTAGAACGACACAGGGATATGCACGGATAACCGATGATAAAATTTCCAAAGATATGGACAAACTGATGGAACGAAGAAAGGAAATATCGGCTGGCGAAAAGAAGAAATAGCAAATAATCATCATAAAATAAAGGAATTATGAGCAGAGGCATAATAACAATCAGTGAAACGGGTGTAGTCATTATGCCGACAGCACCTATATGGATGACACAATTCGAGATAGCCGACCTGTTCGGGGTGTTCTCATGCGATGTCCGCAAGGCGATTCATACCATTTACAAGAACAAGGAACTGAACAAATTTGACACGATGAAGTATGTCAAGCAATCGGATGGCATCAGTTACGATGTCTATAACATTGAAGTGATTATAGCCGTTGCGTTCAGGATATGCAGTAAAGAGGGTGTCTTGTTAAGACGGTTTATAATAAATGAAATCAGCACCACCAAAAGAGAAACGCCTGTTACGTTGTTTGTTTCCTGTGGCAGGAGTAATAACCGATGGTATAGTTGAGGTTCATCCTGTCAGCCACTTGTTTCCGTTGCCACACGTTTGAAAGGCATCCGACAACGAAAAATAAGCAACTGATGGGTAAAGAGCAGAAAAGGAACGGCTTACAGACGAAGCGCAGTATTGACACTTCATCCGTAAGCCGTTCCTTTTTTCTTTTTGTAGAAAGTCTATTGCTGCCGCAATACAGGGCATACGGCAAACTGCACTCCTTCAAGAAAAATCAAGTTATCCTTTGTCGGTAGGCGGAGCGGTAGCCGTCATTCAGCATCCGTTCGATGTCGGATTCACGGTAGAGGATTTTACCGCCCAGCTGGATATAGGCGATACGCCCTTCATTGCGGTAGTCCTGAAGTGTCCGGCGGCTCACCTTCAGCCGTGCCGACACCTCCTTGTCAGTGAAGAAACGCTCACCGCCCAATGTCGGGCGGTAATTGGCGGTCAGGTGCTCTACATTATCAAGCAGTCGGTCAAGACTGCCCATAAAGTGGATTATCCACTTGTTGTCCTTGTTAATCAACTCATTCATATTACTCTGGATTTAGTGGGTGTTGTCATTATATTTAATTCATATAGTCTTTCCTTTGAACTTCGCTTCCTTTCTTCTATCCTCCACAACGGAGACAATGAGCTCCACGTCTTCGGGACGGTAATACGTCTTGTGGTTTATCTGTGAATAAGCCAGCGTGCCGTTATCCCGAAGCGTCTGTAACGTGCGAGGGCTGATGTTGAGCATACGGCACACGTCCTGATTATCCATCCATTCGCTCATTTTCTTTTCCCCGTGCCGATGGCAGATGGCATCCATACGGCTGACGAAACGGTCGAACTTGGCGACCATTGCCTCAAAGGTCTTTCTTTCGATTGATACAATTTCCATATTGCCTTTCTTTTAATTGTTACTGTTTCTTTTGCCACAAAGAAATACATTATCCGCTGTCATGCAATGGATTTTCAAAAAGTGGCAGCATGTTGCGCCGATACGGTAGTCATTGTCCGGGGTACTGCTTGCCGGTTATCTGTGAGCAAGCCGGTGGAATACGATTTCCGTCCAGCCTTTAATTCCCATTTTTTATAAGGAAGCCACAGCCCAAATAAGGGCTTAATTTAAAATTGTCCCCAATCGTACCTTTGTCCTTTCAGCTATTCATATCCGGCAAATCGGTGAAGTCCGCACCGATTTGTCAGTCTCCATAAAGCAAAACCGTACAAAAATGCCTAAGAAAATCCAAGTGCTTGACTGACTGCATTAAAGCACCTTACTTCGCTCCCGATAATCGGTCGAGGTATAGACCAAGACCACATTCAATAACTTAATCAATTTGTTTTTACAATGAAAAAAGAACCAAACATTACAGAGCGTCAAGCTCGTGAAATCGTGGAAAAAATGGGGCGCAGGGAACCCTACACCTCCAAGTCGATAGACGACTTCTACAGGAGTATCGGTCTGGAACCGGAGGAGCCTGAACAGTCCGGCAAGACCGTCACGGAAGAAGCAGAAATACCTATGGTAGATGAACCGTTAGAAGTGGCGACTGGGGAAGCGGCAATACCGCAGAAGCGCATCAGCAGCAAACAGCGCAGGCTGTCTTTGGATGAGTACCGCACCACTTATCTCAAAGTTCCCAAAATTATCAACCGCAAGCCCGTGTTCGTCAGTGAGACGGTGCGTGACGAGCTGGACAGGGTTGTCCGCTACCTCGGAGGGAAGGGCATGAGCGCATCCGGACTTATAGAGAACCTTGTCCGCCTGCACCTCGATGCCTACCGGAATGACATCGAGCAATGGCGCAAACTCTGACGGGATTACGGTGGAACAGGTTGAGCCGTTGGATGCACTCCATCGGTTCGACCGATACACAAAGTGAGTTATTACACTCGGAAATCAATCCGACAGGCGGAGGATTTTTGTGTCCTCAAAGACACAGCAAGATATATTTTCAGTTACCCGAATAATTCTAAGTAACTGAAAATGCCTTCACCGCCGTGGGCAGAATTGTCCTCCGCAGTCGGATAATTTCGGGGTTCCTTAATCAAAGATTAAACAATGGACAAGCCATAAAATTAAAAAAAATAAGCAGAATGAAAAAGAAGAGCAAGTACGGGAGAAATCCCAAGTTGGACCCGAAGACGCACTGCGTGATGGTGCGCTTCGACGATGTGGAATGGAACAGGTTCCTGACGATGTACGAGGAATCGAACGTGTATGCGAAAGCTGTCTTTCTCAAGGCGCACTTCTTCGGGCAGAAGTTCAAGGTGCTGAAGGTGGACAAGACGATGCTGGACTATTACACCAAACTGTCGGACTTCCACGCCCAGTTCCGTGCCATCGGCACGAACTACAATCAGGTCGTCAAGGAGCTGCGCATCCACTTCTCGGAGAAGAAGGCGATGGCATTGCTCTACAAGCTGGAGAAGTGTACCATCGACCTTGTGAAGCTGAGCCGCGAGATTGTGGAGCTTTCAAGGGAAATGCAGGCTGAATGGGTGCAAAAATCAGTATAGGAAGAAGATAACAAGGAGCAGCAGGCATAGCACAAGCAGTCACGCAATAGTCCCTTTCAATGTCAATTGTCCAGATTTCCATTAGAAACACCTTGCGGTCTTATGTCTATATATATCAGCAGGCGAAAGGTCTCCCAATCGCCTGTTATTCTCAAATATGGCTACAAAGTTAATCAATAACCTGAATTTTCAGCCATCTTTATTTCTGTTTTTACTCTTTCCCGTTGTCTTTCAGTCCATAATCTTTCATCTTATTATATAAGGTGGTCCTGCCTATACCCAATAACTGGGCGGCATTCTTCTTGTTTCCGTTTGTCTGTTCAAGGGCACGCCGGATACGTTCTTTCTCCTCTTCATCGCTCCTCAACTCGAAGCCGTTGCCGTCCGGGAGAGATTTCCCGTTGAATAATTGAAGATGGTCTGCGGTTATCGTGTTCCCTTCCGTACGTAGGACGGCAGCCTGTATCTTCTGTTTCAGTTCGCGGACATTACCCGGCCACGGATAAGCCAGCAGTGCTTGCCGTGCGGAAGCGTCAAAGCCGGTTATATCCTTTTCAAGCTCACGGTTGCCTTGTTCCCTGAAGAACTCCGCAAGTGGCAGGATGTCTTCCCTGCACTCGCGCAGCGGAGGGACGGTTATCTCAAACTCCTGCAGGCGGTACAGTAAGTCCTGCCGGAAACGGCGTTCCGACACGGCCTTGTGCAGGTCCTCGTTGGTGGCGGCTACAATCCTGACATTGGCGGTACGGTCACAGTTTGCACCCATAGGGCGGAAACTGTGCTCCTGGATGGCACGCAACAGCATCTGCTGTGTTTCCAAAGAGAGGTTGCCTATCTCGTCAAGGAACAGCGTGCCGCCGTCGGCTTCCCTGAAATACCCGTCCTTGTCGGAGACGGCTCCCGTAAACGCTCCTTTCACATGACCGAACAGGTCCGACTTGGCCTGTTCGGGGGAGAGTGTGCCGCAGTCCACCTGGATGAACGGCTTGTCTTTCACCCGGCTGTAATCATGTACCATCCGGGCAAGATGCTCCTTGCCCGTGCCGTTTTCACCCAATATCAGCACGCCTATACGTGTCGGGGCTACCATACGGATGTTCTTCTTGATGCTCTGGAAGGCCGCTCCTTCCCGTTTGAAGACAGGTGTCCGGACATCTTTCTTCCGTTCCTGCTCTTGGAACAAGGAGCGTATGAGTGGCAGAAGCTTGTCCTCAACCAGTATCTTGGGCAGGTAATCCGCCGAGCCGAGCTTCATGCTCTCCACCGCCGTATGCACTTCGGCGTAATCGGTCATGACAATGAACGGCTGTCCCATGCCCGCATCCCGCATCTGGCGCAACAGTCCGATGCTCTCGCCGTCGGGCAGGCGCAGGTCGGCAAGGATTATGTCGTCTTCCTCACAGCCTGCCAGCAGCTTCCTTGCAGAAGACAGACTGCCGGCACTGCGGGTCTGAAACCCGTTTTTCTCCAGAAGTGTACACACATAGGTGCTGTACACGGGATTGTCCTCAATCACGATTATCCTGCCCATCGTACTTCCTCCTTTCTTCCTTTGCCAGCCGTATGATATTGTCTCCCGTTTCAAGTATTTCCATGACGGCTTTGTGTATCTTCTTCTCGTCGGGACCACTTTCCGTCAGCAGAGCCTGCAATTTATGCAAGGGTGCTTCCGTGCGCAACACCATCCATGAACTTCTCAGGTGGTGTATCCAATGTCGCAAGGCTTCCGTATCTTTCCGTTCTGCGGCTTCTCTTACAGCCTGCATTTCTTCCATTGTGGATTCTGCCAGCCTGTCAAGCAGGACGCTTTCGTTTCCACAAGAAAGCAGTGTGGAAAAGTCCGGCTTTACGGTTTCCGCACGTGTAGTGATACAGCCTGCACATGTCTCCATAAGTTCCTGCATGGAGAATGGCTTGAGAAGGACTCCGGAGAATCCCATGCCGGTGAGTTCTTCCTTGCCGTAGACCGTTGAAGCGGTAGCCACGACCACCGGCATATCCTTTGAATTGCCCACGTTGGACGAGCGTAACAGTTCCAGTACCTCATAGCCGCTTGTCTCCGGCATTTTCAGGTCGGTTATCAGCAAGTCATAATCACGGCTGCGTATGTATTCCATTAGATCGCTGATGTTGCTTACCGTATCGCAGCGGACACCGTTCCTTGCAAACATTTCCTTCATCATGGAAAGCAGGGATTCGTTGTCGTCAAGGGCTATCACCGAGAAAGACATTTCGGAATAATAGACTGGCATTGTACCGGCAACCTGCTCTGGTATATCGTCCGCAATACTCATGGGGAGTACCACCGTGAAGCGCGTCCCTTTTCCTTTGATGCTTTCTACGGCGACTGTACCCCGGAGCATATTGACGATACGCTGCACGATGGACAGTCCGAGACCGAAACCGTCCTGCGAGGCGGCGTTCGGCAACTGCTCGAAGGCATTGAATATGCGTTCCTGCTCCTCACTGCTCATTCCGCTGCCCGTGTCTTCTACGATAAGATGCAGTTTTCCATCTCCATAGTGCATTTTCAAGGTGACACAGCCTGTCTCAGTGAACTTGACCGCATTTGAGAGCAGGTTGTCGCCAATCTGCATGAGCCGTTCCCTGTCACCGAAAAGCACCTCGTCCTTTTCGGATTCCACGGACAGTTTCAGACCTTTATTACCGGCAAGAGGCGTAAACTCGGCTTGCAAGGTATCAGATACGCTCCGCAGGGAGAATGGAACAGAGTTTGCCTGCTCCTTTCCGCTGTCAAGACGGAAATAACCGAGCATCGTGCTTAGCATGGAAATCATGCGGTGGGAGGTCAGAAGGGCTTTCCGGGCATAATCCTGGGATATGCTGGTGTCCGTTTCATTCACAGCCATCTCCGCATAACCGATAATGACGGACAGCGGTGTGCGCAGCTCATGCGTGATGGTCTGCATAATCCTGTGACGGTTGGAGATAAGCTCCTCGTTCGCCTTGACCGATTGCTGCAATTTTACCACATGTTCTTCCAGTTCTTTCCTGTTGGCTGCTTTCTCCTTGATGTCCCGGTGGATTTTCAGGTAGGAGAAGACGAGCAGGAGAATGGCTGACACGACAAGTCCCGTAACGGTCATGACGGAGCGTTCGTAGGAGGATTGGAGCTCTTCCTGCCTCTGTTGGAACGCCTTTTCCGTCTGTTCGTCAAGAGCGGTAATCAGCGTGTACAGCCTGCCGTTCAGTTCCTTGTTCCGTATGCGCAGGCTGTCCGTGTAATCATCGAGGTCTTCCTGACGTTCCTGTTGCATGGAAATCAGCCGCTCGTTCAGGCTGTGCAGGGCATTGGGGGATGCCGGCATTTGTACGGTCTCCTTTTTGCCGAACAGTCCGGCAAGACCTTTTTTCTTGCGTGTGACGGTCTGTGTGCGTGTAGCCTGCCGGGTGACGGAGGGCAGGCTGTTGAGAAGCAGGCTGTCCGCCTCGTCCTGACGGTGTACCGCCTGCATGATGCCATGCAGGTGTTCTTCCTTCTGCTTCAATAATAGACAGAGAGTGTCCAACTGTTCGGGACGGACAAATTCCTTGCAAGGGGACTTCAAAAGTTGAAGCAGGCTGTCCACACGAAGACGGTATGTCTTGTACATTTCATAGTCTTCCACACTCCATGCAATGACTGACTCTCCGTATGTGGATAGTGTAGTAATCCGGCGATGGGCGGTATTTATATCACGCTGAATATGCTGCATTTCCACAGTTTTCTTCTCTAAAGCTCCAAACTGTGCACGCTCATATATCAAGATAGC
>OHFD01000703.1_pt1 | contig 10304 bp, 9 predicted proteins | sample 1567451 | NCBI WGS metagenome assembly OHFD01 (sample SAMEA3879588, study PRJEB24766) | human gut metagenome | biome: human-associated habitat; feature: feces | place: USA | collected 1985/1987 | reverse complement strand
AGAACGCCGGCGGCGAAGGTTCGGTCGTTGTCAACAAGGTGAAGGAGGGCAAGGACGCCTTCGGTTACAACGCCCGCGACGACAAGTACGAGGATCTGCTGAAAGCCGGTATCATCGACCCGACGAAGGTGTCGCGCGTAGCGCTCGAGAACGCCGCGTCGATCGCCTCGATGTTCCTCACCACGGAGTGCGTGCTGGCCGAGAAGAAGTCCGACGCTCCCGCCATGCCGGCGATGCCCGCAGGCGGTATGGGCGGCATGATGTAGGCTTTCCCGTGATAACGGCACACCTGCCGAACATCATTCAAATCCCCGAACGGGACGTACTTCGAGTACTACCCGTCCGGGGATTTTTCGTGATGCCCGACATCTGCGCCGCTCTGACGGGAAAGCGTTCCTGCCCCGTTTTTCACGATGCACGGAACTCTCCGGCTTGAAATCAGAATCCGTCCGGGCCGGGTGGGATATCCGGCATTTTGCGCCGCTCCGGCAAAATACGGCCTGCATTCCGGACCGGACCTTGCATTTGCAGGGTCCGGTTTCGTTTTGCCGGCTGTTTTTCGTACCTTTGCGGCGGAAAAATCCACGTTATGAAAAAAGGTATTCTCTACGCCGTGCTGGCCTCGGTATTGTGGGCGATTGTCAATCCGTTCATCAAGCAGGGGCTGAGCTACGATTTCTCGCCGATGAATTTCGCGGGCCTGCGCTTCACCGTTGTCGGAATCATTCTCTTCGCCTACACCTGGCACCGCGGCATGTGGCGCGAGATCATGCAGCACCGGAGGCTTTTCGGCAACCTGATCCTGATCAATATGTTCATGGGCTATACGGCCTTCTATTTCGGTGTCGATTTCGTCAGCGGGGCCATCAGTTCGATCGTCATGGGACTCACGCCGCTGATCAATGTGCTGCTGGCGCACCTCGTGGCCAGCAACGACCGCCTGAACCGTTACAAGGTCGTGAGCCTTGCAGTGAGCCTCGCGGGACTGCTGCTGATCGTCGGCACGGGCAGCGACGGTGCGCCGCTCGATTGGCGCGGCATCGGGGGTATCGTCCTGCTGCTGGCCTGCATCCTGTTTCAAGGGTACTCCGCGATTTCGGTTTCGGAGGACAAGGGCAAGGTCGACCCGATCTTCCTGAATGCCGTGCAGATGTTCTTCGGCGGCCTGCTGATTTACGGCGTGGGCATCGCGGCGGAGGGTTTCCACCCCTTCTGGGCCAAGCCTGTCGGGTTCTATGCGAGTCTCGGCGTGCTGGTCTTCATTTCGGTCTTCGCCTTCAGTTTCTGGTTCATGGCCCTGCGCACCGAGGGTACGAAGGTCAGTGACATCAATATGTGCCGCCTGATCAATCCCGTCCTGGGGGCCGTGCTGAGCTGGGTCATGCTGCCCGGCGAATACCCCGATTTCAGCACCGTGGCGGGCATGGCGGTCATCGTCAGTTCGCTGGTCATCTACTTCAGGGGCGAGGCGATCGTCCGGCGGTGGCGGCTGCGCCGGCATTGACGCAAAACGGACCGTCCCTCGAAAGGAACGGTCCGTTTTTTTAGGCTGCGGCGTCCTTGCCGCTCGTGCGCTTCGAGAGCCATACGCCGAACGTGATGGCCGGATTGATGTGGCAGCCCGAAATGCCGGTAAAAGTTGCAGGCGGCTCCGGGCGGACGGTGTTTACGGGGATTTACGGCATCCACTCCAGGATGCCGTCGACGGGGTTTGCCGCGCGCCACGCCTCGAATTCGGCATAGGTGCGCACGCCGTCGCGCAGGACCGCCTGATAGTATTCGATGCCCATGATTTTCACGGTTTCGGGCGTGTCGTATTTGATTTGCAGAATGGCTTGCCGCGTTTCGTCGGTCAGCACGGCGGCGATCCGGTCGGCCACGCGTTCGAAATAACCGTCCCAGGCCGAGCCGCGGGGCATGTGGATCATGTCGATCTGCCAGAGCCGCTCGTCGGCGTCGGCATACCATGCGTGCCATTCGAGGCAGCGGTCCTGCGCGTCGAGCAGGTTTCCGTACTCGATGCGGCGGATGCGGGGGTTTCCGGCCAGCCGGGCCATGGCGGCGAAACTGTCGGCCACGCGCAGCGGGGCGGAGTAGATGTGGAAGTCGATGTCGCGGTGCGTCATCAGCAGGCCCGTGCGGAGCGAGCCTACGAGGTTGGGTTCAGCGCCCACCGAGCGCCAGATGGCCTCCAGGTCGGTGTCGCGGATGATGTCGCGGGCGCGCTGCTGGTTGGCGGCCGCAATTTCGAGGATGTCGTTCATATTGCGCTTTTTGAGGGGTTATAACAGCAGGCGGAGCGGTCGGGCCGCCCCGTCACGGATGAAACCGGTTTTGTACGGCTATTTGCCGAGCAGGATGCGGGCCTGGGCCACGGCGGCGTCGGTGATTTCCGAGCCGGAGAGCATCTTGGCGATCTCGGTCACGCGCTCCTCGTCGCCCAGGCGCGTGATGTCGGTGCGTCCGCCGCGCTTGTAGACCACGAAATGCGCCGTGCCCTTCGAAGCGACCTGCGGCAGGTGGGTGATGTCCACCACCTGCATCGAGGCCGAGAGCGAGGCGATGATCTCGCCCATGGCGTCGGCGATGCGGCCCGAAACGCCCGTGTCGATCTCGTCGAAAATGATCGTCGGCAGCTGCATCCGCTCGGCCAGCAGGGCTTTCAGGGCCAGCATCACGCGCGAAAGCTCGCCGCCCGAGGCGATGCGCTCGACGGGCTGCGGCGTCATCCGCGGATTGGCCGTGAAGAGGAACTGCACGCTGTCGCGGCCCGTACGGCCCGGTTCCGCGAGGGGCGTCAGGGCGACGCGGAAAACCGTCTCGGGCATGCCAAGCCGGGCAAGGGTGGTGAGGATGTGTTTCTCGAATCCTGCCGCGGCCTTTTCGCGCTCCTTGTGCAGGCGGTCGGCCAGGGCAGCGACCTTTTCGGTGACTTCGCCGAGTGCGGCTTCCGCTTGGGCGATCTCCTCGTCGCTGTGGACGATGGCCGCGAGCTGTGCGGTGCAGCGGTCGCGCACGGCGATCAGTTCCGCTTCGTCCGCCGCGCGGTGTTTCTGTTGCAGGGCGAGCAGCGTGTCGAGCCGTGCGGAGAGCTTCGCCAGCCGTTCGGGGTCGGCGTCGATCCGTTCGCAGTCGGCGGCCGCGGCGTTGTCGATGTCTTTCAGCTCTTCCAGCACCGAGCGCAGTCGCCCGGCATATTCTCCGGCGGCGGGGTAGTGGCCGCGGATATGGTTGAGTTCGCTCTCCGAACTCTTGAGCTGTGCCAGCACCCCGGTTTCGTCGGCGTCGAAGGCATTGCGCAGCGTGGTCAGCACCTCGCCGATACGGTCGGCGTTTTCGAGCACCGCCAGCTCCTCCTCCAGTTCGGCCTGCTCTCCGGAGCGCAGGTTCGCGGCCGTGAGTTCTTCGGTCTGGAAGCGGAGCCACTCTTCGTCGCGGCGGCCGTTGGCGGCCGCTTCGCGCAGGGCCGTGAGACGGCGGCGCAGTTCGGTCAGGCGGGCATACTGCGCGGCGTACTGCACCAGCAATTCCCCGTTCGCGGCCACGGTGTCCAGCGCCGAGGTCCGGAACTCCTCCGACGAAAGGATCAGGTTCTGGTGCTGCGAGTGGATGTCCAGCAGGCGTGCGCCCAGTTCGCGCAGCTGCGCCAGCTGCACGGGCACGTCGTTGACGAAGGCGCGGCTCTTGCCCGCAGGGGTGATCATGCGCGTCAGGGTCGTTTCGGGGGCGTAGTCGAGGTCGTTTTCGTCGAAAAAACGCTCCAAGCCGCTCCTCGTGAGGTCGAAGGTCCCCTCCACCGTGCAGTTGCGCGCCGTGTCCTTCATGGCCGAACCGTCGTTCTTGGCCCCGAGCAGCAGGCCCAAAGCCCCGAGCAGGATGGATTTTCCGGCTCCGGTCTCACCCGTGATGATGTTCAGGTGCGGGTCCAGCTCCATTTCGAGCTTGTCGATGAGCGCGTAGTTTTCGACCGACAGACGGCGTAGCATGGCGGAATCAGTTTAGGATTTTTTCGATTTTGTCGGCGATGCGTTCGGCGACCTCCCGCTTCGACAGCAGGGGAAGCTCCTCGCGGCCCGCACGGTCGATGAAGGTCACCTTGTTCGTGTCGCCGCGGAATCCGGCTCCGGCGTCGCGCAGCGAGTTGAGGACGATGAAGTCGAAATTCTTCTTTTCGAGTTTGGCTTCGGCGTGCGCCTGTTCGTCGTGGGTTTCCAGGGCGAATCCCACCAGCAGGCGGCCGCCCTTGTGCGCTCCAAGCTCGGCGGCGATGTCGCGCGTGCGGCGCAGGGTGATGCACATCTCGCCGTCGCATTTCCTGATCTTGGTGTCCGAAACCCGGTCGGGGGTGTAGTCGGCTACGGCGGCGCACATCACGGCCCCGTCGGACCCTTCGAAAGCCCGGACCGCGGCGTCGTACATCTCGGCGGCCGAGAGCACGTCCACACGCTTCACGCCTGCCGGTGTCGGCAGCGAGGTGCGGCCCGTGACGAGCGTCACGCAGGCGCCCCTGTCGGCCAGCTCCCCGGCAATGGCATAGCCCATCTTGCCCGAAGAGTGGTTCGAGATGAACCGTACGGGGTCGATGGCCTCGATCGTGGCTCCTGCCGTGACGATCAGCCGTTTACCTGCGAGGCTCTTTTTTTTTTCGCGGAGAAGACCGCCCACGAATGCGGCGATCGCATCGGGTTCGGCCATGCGGCCCTTGCCCCGAAGGCCGCTGGCCAGTTCGCCTTCACCCGGCTCGACGATATGCACGCCGTGTCGGGCGAGCGTCCGGAGATTCTGCTGCGTGGCCTCGTGGGCGTACATGTCCAGGTCCATGGCGGGAGCCACGGCGACCGGACAGCGGGCCGAGAGGTAGGTTGTCAGCAGCAGGTTGTCGGCGATGCCGGAGGCCATCTTGGCCAGGGTGTTTGCCGTGGCGGGGGCGATCAGGTAGCAGTCGGCCCACTCGCCCAATGACACGTGGGAGTTCCACGCGCCGTTTTCGGGATCGAAGAACTCCACCAGAATCGGGTTCTTCGAGAGCGTGGCCATCGTCAGGGGCGTGATGAACTGCTTGGCCAGCGGGGTCATCACCACGCGCACGTCGGCGCCGGCCGTCTTCAATAAACGACAAAGCACGGCAGCCTTGTAGGCCGCTATGCTGCCCGTGATACCCAACAGTATGTGGCGTCCCGCCAGCGGGGGACACGTGCCCGGGGATGCCATTGCGTACGGATTTTAGATCTCCTTCATCACGCCGTCCCTGCCCTCCTTGTAGACCAGTTCGTGGTCGAGGAACTCCTCGGTGGCGATGATCACCGGTTTGGGCAGGCGCTCGTAATAACGCGAAATCTCGATCTGCTCGCGGTTCTCGAACGTCTCCTCCATGGTGTCGGTGGGCGACGAGAAATCGGCGAGCTTGCGGTTGAGTTCCGTCTTGAGTTCGGTCGAGATCTGGTTGGCGCGGCGGGCGATGATGTTGATGCTCTCGTAGACGTTGCCCGTCTCCCGGTCCAGATCCACCAGCTTGCGCGTGATGGTGTTGTTGGGAATGTTCTTCTTGATTTCCATCTTATATGTTGTTGTCTTTGTTATTGCGGTCGAGGTAGTCGCGCGCCTGCTGGGCCATGCGGTCGAGGCTCTTGATGTGCGCCGATTCGGGGAACTCCTCCTTGAACGAGAGGTAGGAGTCGAGCATCGACAGATAGCGGTCGGTCTGCTTCTCGGAGATCGAGTTGCTGGCCAGGCGGTAGCCCGAGTCGACGATCAGGTACATGATCTCTTCGCGGCGCTTGCTCTCGGGGTATTGTTTCAGCGCGTTCTTGAACGCCACGATCGCCGATTTGTACTTGCCTGTCTTATAATAGGTGTAGGCGTTCAGGTAGGCTTTCTCGTGGAGCCGTTCGGTCAGTTCGGTGTTGATCTTCCGGAAGTCCTCGACGCGGTCGCTCTGCGGATAGCGCGACATGAACTCGTTGATGGCGATCAGCGCGTGTCCGGTCATCGTCTGGTCGCGCGAGGGACCCGGCGAGAGGAAGTAGAAGCAGAGCGCGTACATGCCTTCGGCGTCCTCGATGAAGGCGCTGCGGCCGAATTTGCGGCGGAAGTCGTCCAGCAGGGTCGAAGCCGTGTCGAAATCGCGGTTCTTGTATTTGCTGTCTTCGCGCGACGTGCCCGTGTAGTAATGCTGCACGCCCTCGAAAAGGGTCGAGGCACGCTGCCATTTCTCCTTCTGGTAATACTCCAGCGCCTTGCTGTAAATCAGTTCGGGCTGCCCGCTTTTCAGAAGGGCGTTCATTCCGGAGCATCCTCCGAGGATGATCGCAACCGCCACTCCGCAAAGGGCGTATAAAAAAGTCTGCTTCATTTATGAATCTTTTACGGCGCTTTATCGCGCAAAGTTACGCATAAATTAACGATTTGCAAAAAAAAATATTGCTCGCGGAGGCCGCGAAGATGCGGTGCGGAGTGTTTTTTCCGGAGGCGCGTGAAAAAGCCCCTGCCGGGACAGGGGCTTGGCAGCGGGACGAGGGTGTCCTGATGACGTTTTGCGGTGAAGTCAACTGACTGATTTACGGTTGCTTGTGGGGCTGTTGGCGTGTCGGTGCGTTCCCGGCGCCCGGTGTCAGAAGAAAAATCCCAGGGACCCGCCGTAGACGATGTCGTGGGGTACTTTGACGCGTTGGGTGACCCCTTCGGAGGTGAAATTGTGCCATACGCGCGAACGCGGGTAGCCCGAAATGCGGAAGTCGATGAAAAATTTGTGGATGTTGAGGCCCAGTCCGCCCATGACGCCCACGTCGCCGTTGTTGAAGCGGACCTTGAGCAGCTGCGGGACGCTGCTCCGCTCGGATTCCGTGACGCGGAACAGCGCGCCGCCGAACAGGCGCAGCACGCCGAACTGGAAGCCCAGCTGGACGGGGATTTCGAACCGCTCGGTGCGCAGCGTGATGCGGCGGCTTCCGGAGTTCTCGGCCAGCACGTTGTAATTGACGAAGGCGTAGTTCAGCTCCGACTGCAGGTGGAGGTGCTTCGAAAGGTTGAGCCGCAGGACGAACCCCACGTCGTAACCGGCCCGGACGGAACCGGGCGTGAAGCGGGTGTCGCCGATGCGGGTCGGAACGAACGAGTAGTCGGCGAAGTTGACGCCGCCGCGTACGCCGACCATCAGGCGTTGGGCGGTGGCCGCGCCGGAGAAGACGAGCGCAGCGAGGAGGGTGAAGACCAGGTGTTTCATAAGACGTTGATGTTTAGGACGGGATCACATCAGGGGTGACACGAGCCGGAGCACGTCGCCCAGCGTCCGGCGCCACAGCGGCGGCCTCCATTCGGCACGCGTGATGCGTCGGCACGAGGCGAGGTCGTCGTCGAAGGTCGCCGCCAGCTGCCGGACCGTCTCGCGGCCGCGGATGAAGGCCGTGACTTCGAGGTTGTCCGCCAGGCTGCGGTAGTCCATGTTCGCGGTTCCGACCGACGCCAGCGTGTCGTCGACGATCACCAGTTTGGCGTGCAGGAATCCGTTGTCGTAGCGGTAGAGTTCGACTCCGGCGTCGAGCAGGTCCGCGACGTAGGAGTCGGACACGAGGTCCGAGAACGGCGAGTCGCTGCACGTCGGGATCATCACTTCGACCCGGATGCCGCCCCGCGCCGCCAGCCGCAGCGCGTCGAGGATCAGCGTCGGGGGCAGGAAGTAGGGTGAGCAGATGCGCACCCGCTGCCTGGCCCGGACGACGGCCGCTGCGAAAGCCTCGGCGATGGTCAGCCGCGAGGGGCCCTCTTCGGACCAGGCCAGCTGGATCGGCAGGCGCTGCCGGATGCCGTGCGGGGCGACGTAACGGCGCAGGTCGAGACATTCGTCCGTGACCCGCGCCCAGTCGGCGATGAAGAGCCGCTGCAAGTCCTTCACGGCGTCGCCCTCGATGCGGAGGTGCTCGTCGCGCCACTTGCCCATGTAATCTCCGTCGAGGTAGTATTTCGCAATATTTATGCCACCCAGAAAGGCGACGCGGCCGTCCGTAACGACTATTTTCCGGTGGTTGCGGCGCGAGACGCGCGTGGTGAACCACGGGAAGCGCACCGGCTCGAAGGCGGCCGTGCGGACCCCGGCGTCGTGCATGCGGCGCAATGTCGTGCGGCTCAGCCGCCACGAGCCTACGGCGTCGTAGATGACGCGCACTTCCAGCCCGGCGCGGGCCTTGCGGATCAGGATTTCGGCGATGGTGCGCCCGATGCGGTCGTCGCGGATGATGTAGTATTCCATGTGGATCGAGCGGACGGCGTGTTGCAGGGCGGTGATCAGCGCCGTGAAGGCGTTGCTGCCGTTGTGCAGCAGGCTGACGCTGTTGCGGGGCGTGGGACGGGTTCCGCAGCCGCGGGCGACGATCTGTTCCACGATGTCTCCCCGGCAGTCGCAAGGCTCTGCCGCCGGGGCCGCACGGCGGTATCCGGCCAGCACGTAAAGCAGCGTGCCGGCGACGGGAAGCAGGAAGACCAGCGCCAGCCAGGCGGCCGCCGAGGCCGGTATCCGTTGGCGGCGCGTGATGACGAGGGCCGCGCCGAGCGTCCACAGCAGATGAAGCGTAAGGGCGATGTACATACCCCGCACGCCGGGCACGATCCGTGCCACGGAACGCGAAAAAAGATTTGGAAATATGGATTTTACTTCCTATCTTTGTCTATGCAATAGCAACGGGGTTCTGACCTTTTCGGGTCAGGATTCTTATTTTTTACGTTTTATTCGGTTTTTGGAATTTCCGGCTTCCGGCGGGAGATTCCGGAGAGTTATTGAATTATGGCACAAGAGATTATTTACCTGACAGCGGAGGGCTACAAGAAAATCAAGGACGAGCTCGAACACATGCGTTCCGTCGAGCGTCCGGCGATTTCGGCGGCGATCGCCGAAGCGCGTGACAAGGGCGACCTTTCGGAGAATGCGGAGTACGATGCCGCCCGTGAGGCGCAGGGGCTGCTGGAAATGCGTATCGCCAAACTGGAGGATACGATGGCCAACGCCCGCGTGATCGACGAGTCGAAGATCGACAAGAGCAAAGTGCAGATTTTGAGCAAGGTGACGCTTCTGAACCACAACAACCAGAAGCAGATGACCTACACGATCGTCGCCGAGCACGAGGCGAATCTGCGCGAAGGCAAGCTGGCGATCGGCACGCCTATCGCGAAGGCGCTGCTGGGCCGCAAGAAGGGCGACCGCGTGGACGTGGAGGTTCCGGCCGGCACGATCCATTTCGAGATCCTCGACATCAGCATTTAAGCCGCCCGGCTTTTTCCGGGGGCGTCCGCTTCCCCCGGGGGTTGCCGGACAGAACATACATCCTCATTTGTAGGTATTTTTGCAGGGACCGTTTGCCGCGGTCCCTTTTTTTCGTATCTTCGCAGCCGTGAAGAAAGCGCAACATTTTCTCAAACAATGTTATGCAGCGTTCCTGCTGACCGTTCTGCTCGCGGCCTACGCGGGGCAGAAGGTGCATATCTACCTGGAGGACCACGCCCATTTCGCGGCTTTCAGCGGCGACCTGGTCCCCGATAACGGCGCTGTCGAGCAGGTCGTCGAGTTCTGCATCATCGACGATTTCTATTTCTTCCCCTACCTGGCCGAAATCCAGCCCCCGCACGAATTCTACGCCGAGATGCTGGCCGTGCTGCTGCCCGAAGCCACGCGCTGCAAATGCGCGGCCGAGGTTTCGCTCTTCTCCCTGCGGGCGCCTCCGGCGGTGTGATCCCGTTTTTCGGCATGCCGGACCGGTTTTCCGAAGCAAAATCCGGCCGCATGCGGCAAGCCTTTTCCGCATACAGAAGCGGAGTCACCCACATTTTATGTAATTTTCGTATGAAGCGATATATCCTGTCGGCACTCTTTCTCGTGTGCCTGCACGTCTGCGGAGCGTATGGCTCCGAAGCGCCGCGCAAAAGCACGGACGCGAACCTTTTCGGCCACGTCGTGGACCGTGAAACCCGTGAACACATTCCCTACGCCTCGGTGGCTGTCGTCGGTACGGCTTTCGGCACGACGACCGACGCCTCGGGGCACTATTTCCTGAAAAACCTTCCCGAGGGCGAGCTGACGCTCGAAGTCCGCGCGCTGGGCTATGCCTCCGGTCGGATGACCGTCGCGCTCGAACGGGGCGAGACCCGGGAACTCAACTTCGAGGTGGCGCAGAGCGGCATTTCGATGGACGAAGTGGTCGTCTCGGCCAGCCGTTCGGAGACGCTGCGGCGCGAAGCTCCGGCGCTGGTGAGCGTACTGGACGCCGGCCTGTTCGAGCGGACCAACGCCTCGTGCCTGGCACAGGGCCTCTCGTTCC
>OHFD01000694.1_pt1 | contig 10389 bp, 10 predicted proteins | sample 1567451 | NCBI WGS metagenome assembly OHFD01 (sample SAMEA3879588, study PRJEB24766) | human gut metagenome | biome: human-associated habitat; feature: feces | place: USA | collected 1985/1987 | reverse complement strand
CGGCAGCATCCTCTACGTACACCCGACCATCGACGACGCCCGGAAGTTCAGCCGCCTCCGCGTGGCCCCTATGATCCGCGACAGCAAACCCCTGAAGGCGAAGGTGCACGACGTCAAGGCCAAGGACAGCGGCAACACGATCCTCCAGAAGTCTTTCCCGGGCGGTATGCTCACCCTGACCGGCTCCAACAGCGCCTCGGCTCTGGCCTCCACGCCTGCCCGCTATATCATCGGCGACGAGCGCGACCGCTGGGCGACCAGCGCCGGCACCGAGGGCGACCCGTGGGCGCTGGCCGAAGCACGTCAGGCCACATTCTACAACGCGAAGGCGGTCGAGGTCTCCACCCCGACCATCAAGGGCAACAGCAACATCGAAACGAGTTTTTACCAAGGCACGCAGGAACGCTGGTGCCACCGCTGCCCCGAGTGTGGGGAGTACAGCGAGATCGTGTTCGACAATATCCACTTCGACCCGGAGGCCAAGAGGATCCGCGGGAAAAAGTCGTGGAGCCTCAAGAGCGGCGTCTCGTGGAGCTGCCCGGCCTGCGGCTGCCTGATCCCCGAGGACGTCATGCGAAAGCAGCCGGCCAAGTGGATCGCCGACAACCCGGACGCCTACAAGAAGGGCGTCCGTTCTTTTTGGCTCAATGCCTTCTCGAGCCCGTGGACTCCGTGGGAGAAGATCGTCCTCAAGTTCCTCGACGCCAAGGATGACCCGCAGCGCCTCAAGGTCGTCTACAACACCCTGCTCGGCCAACTGTGGGAAGATCGCGGCGACCTCGAGGACGAGGACACCATGCTCGCCCGCCGCGAGGACTACGGCACCCGCCCGGACGGCACCCCTGTGGAGCTGCCTGACGGCGTGCTCGTGCTGACCTGCGGCGTCGACACTCAGGACAACCGCCTCGAATACGAGGTAGTCGGTCACGGGAAGTATGGCGAGACGTGGGGCATCGTCAAAGGCTACATCATGGGCCGGCCGGACACCCCGGAGGTCTGGCAGCGGCTCGATGACGTGGTCGACCACGTCTACAAGTTCAAAAACGGCCGCGGTCTGAAGATCTCCATCACCTGCGTCGACTCCGGCGGCCACTTCACCCAAGAGGTCTATGAGGCGTGCCGGGCCCGCGCCGGCAAGCGCGTCTTTGCCATCAAGGGCAAGGGCGGCGACGGCATCCCCTTCGTCTCGCCCCCGAGCAAGGTGCCGATCCGCGACAACAAGCGGATCACCTGCTGGCTCTACACCATCGGCGTCGACGCCGGCAAGGCGACGATCATGGCTAATCTGAAGGTGCAGGAGCCCGGGCCGAAATATTGCCATTTCAACCGGCACCCCGACGCCGGTTATGACCTCAATTTCTTCAACGGGCTCCTCTCCGAGAAGCTGGTGCTCACGCACACGCGCCGCGGCGACCGCTGGGCGTGGGAGAAACTGCCCGGGCACAACCGCAACGAGGCCCTCGACTGCCGCGACTACGCCAACGCCGGCCTCAAGATCATCAACCCCGACATGGACGCCATCGAGCGCCGCCTGCAAGGGCTGGAGGAAAAACCGAAGGCCCCGCAGCAGCGACGGCAGCGGCAACGGCACAACCGGGCCGACGCCTTCGACGACTGGTAAGGAGGACACACCGCAATGAGAAAGACCCGCGAACAAATCGAGTACCAGCTCTCCATCAAGAGGAACCGGCTGGAGCTCTACCTGAAGCGAGAGGCCGAGATGCTGGACGGAGGCGTCCAGAGCTACGGCATCGGCTCGCGAAATCTGGCCCGCTACAACACCGACCTCGGATCCATCCGGGCCGCCATCAAACAGCTCGAGGCAGACATCGAAGCCCTCGAGGCCGCACTGAACGGCGAGAAGCCGCGAAAAGCTGTGGGAGTAGTGCCCCGAGACTGGTGAAAGAAGCCCCGAAAGGGGCTTTTTTCATAGGCCGACGCCGGGAGTTTTCGCTCCTTTTCTCCCGACTCGGCCATCTTCACCATGAAGGAGGTGAGCACCATCAGCAAAAGAAAAAGCAGAAGCCGCCCACAGAACAGGCGGCAGCAGCCGCGCCCTGTGAATAAGGGCTACGGCGACGCCGGCGCGAGCTGGCACAAGAAGGCGACCAAGGGCTTCAGAGCTATGAGCGGCAGCCCGAAGGAGGACATCGACGCCAACAACTACACCCTGCGGCAGCGTGCCCGGATGCTTTACATGGCGGCCCCGATCGCCACCTCTGCCATCCGCACCAACCGCACCAACGTCGTCGGCATCGGCCTCCAGCTCAAGAGTCGGATCGACCGCGAGGCGCTCGGCATGACGCAGGAGGCCGCTGACGCATGGCAGGCTCAGGCCGAGCGTGAGTTCGCTCTCTGGTCTGAGAACAAAAGGGCGTGCGACGCCACCGGCGTCAACAACTTCGCAGCCATGCAGCAGCTCGCACTCTCCTCGTGGCTGGTCAGCGGCGACGTGTTCGCCGTCGTGAAGCAGTACGAGCCGACGCCGCTCACGCCCTACTCGCTACGCCTGCACCTGATCGAGGCCGACCGAGTCGCCACGCCAACGACCTCCGGCATCATCACCCCGATGCTGCTGACCACCGGCAAGGCGGCCAACGGCAACACCATCTACGACGGAGTCGAGGTGAACAGCGACGGCCAGATCGAGGCGTACCACATCCGCAGCACCTACCCCTTCGAGCTCGGCAGCACGACGACAACGTGGGCCCGCGTTCAGGCATACGGCGAGCGGACTGGACTGCCGAACATCCTGCACGTCATGGAGAGCGAGCGCCCGGATCAATACCGCGGCGTCAGCTATCTCGCGCAGGTCATCGAGCCCCTGCTCCAGCTTCGCCGCTACACCGAGAGCGAGCTGACTGCGGCGGTCGTCGAGTCGTTTTTCACGGCCTTCATCAAGACCGAGGCAGGCGCCGGCGACAACCCGTTCAACGAGGTCGGGAGCAGCCTGCCGGAGGTGAGCCGAGATCCTAACGAGTACGAGATGGGCCCCGGCCAGATCAACATCATGGAGCCCGGCGAGGACGTGACCTTTGCAGACCCCAAACGGCCGGCCAGTGGCTTCAACACATTCCTGCGCGCCATCTGTGAACAGGTGGGCGCGGCACTCGAGATCCCGGCCGACCTTCTGCTCAAGAGCTTCAACAGCTCGTACAGCGCCAGCCGCGCCGCCCTGATGGAGGCGTGGAAGGCGTTCCGCATGAGGCGCAAGTGGTTTGTCGATGACTTCTGCACGCCGGTCTATGAGATCTGGCTCTCTGAAGCCGTCGCCCGCGGCCGCATCAGCGCCCCGGGCTTCTTCGCAGATCCGGCGATCCGTGCCGCATACCTCGGCGCCGAGTGGATCGGCCCCTCTCAGGGACAGCTCGACCCGACGAAGGAGATCACGGCCGAGATCCTCGCCATCGGCGAAGGCATCACGACCAGAGAGCAGGCGACCATCCGACTCAACGGCGGTCAGTGGGACGCCAACGTCGACCAGCTCACTCGGGAAAACGAGAAGCTGCGCGCAGCGCAGGGGCAGGTCGACCAGAGCACAGCGGCCAGCGGCACGATCTCCGCAGCCCTGCGGGAGGCGATCATCGCCGAGGCCATCAAAAGCATCAAGGAAGGAGACAAGCATGAGAACGCATAACACTCCCCGGCTCTGCGCCGGGCCTCAGACTGCGGGCACGCCGATCAAGTTCTGGAACGTCGCCAGCATCGGCGACGACGAGGGCGAGATCACCCTCTACGGCGACGTCGTGAGCCGTCAGCCTGTGGACTGGTGGACGGGCGAGCCCGAGCCCGGCCTCTACATCGCGCCCGAGAGCTTCATGGAGGATCTCGCGGCCGTCAAGGGCAAGAGCAACATCACCATCAAGATCAATAGCTGCGGCGGCGACCTCTACACCGGCATCGCCATCCACAACGCCATCAAGGGCCTGACCGGCCACAAGGTCGTCGTCGTGGAAGGCATCGCGGCCAGCGCGGCCAGCGTCATCGCCTGCGCAGGCGACGAGGTGCAGGTTTATCCCGGCAGCATGGTGATGATCCACGGCGTCGCCGGGCTGCTCTACGACTACTACACCCTCGCAGACCTGAAGAAGCTCCAGAAGGACTTCGACGCGAGCGAGCGGGCCATCGCGGAGATCTACCACGCCAAGACCGGCCTCGAAGTCGACCAGCTCCGCAGCATGATGACCCGCGAGACGTGGATGGTCGGGCAGGAGGCCATTGACAACGGCTTTGCCGACACCCTGCTCACAGACGAAGGCCCCGACGTCACCCTGAGCGCCGACAAGAAGGTGCTCCTCGTCGCCGGCATCCGGCACGACGTCAAGGGCTTCAGACACATCCCGGGGACGATCCCCATCGACAACAGCATCCACGCCGCCCCTGCGGCTGGAAATAAACACGCGGCCGCCAAGAACGACGGCCCCAAGAAGGAGGACAACAAGACCATGACCCTCGAAGAAATGAGAGCACAGCACCCCGACGTCGTGGCTCAGATCGAGCAGCAGGCGGCCGAAACTGCCAGAACGCAGGAGCGCGCCCGCATCGAGGCCATCGACAGCATCGCCGCAAGTGTGGGCGACGCGCAGCTCGTCAGGGACGCCAAGTACGGCGAGACCCCCTGCACCGCTGAGCAGCTCGCGCTCAAGGCTATGCAGAAGCAGGCGGCCCTCGGTGCCAAGCACCTGAAGGACGCCAAGGCTGACAACGACGAGTCCGGCGCTGCCGGCGTCGGCGCTGCCCCTAACGGCGGCGAAGAAGGCAGCGAAAGCGACGACAAGGCAAAGGTGGACGCCATCGTCGGCCTCTACAACTCCACCAAGTCTCAGAACGGAGGTAAGAAGTAATGAGCAAGAGACTGGACGAAAACCTCGGCAGCGTCGGCTATGACGGCCTGATCGTTGCCAACGAGCCCGTCGCCGACGTGCTCACCGTGACCATCCGCAAGGAGGCCACCGCCGCTGCCACCTATAAGCGCGGCACCGTGCTGGCCCTGTCTGCCGGCACCGCCGGCGACGGCAAGCTGGTGATCCTCGGCTCCACCGCGACCACCAACGAAACCCTGACCGCCAACTGCATCCTCGCCGAGGACGTGGAAGTCGGCACCACCGCGGACGTGACCGTGCTGGCCTACCGCACCGGCCACTTCGCCCGCAACAAGCTGGCCGTCGCAAGCGGCTACACCCTGAAGGCGACCGACGAGGAGGAGCTGCGCAAGGCCGGCATCCTGCTCTCCGACGCCATCGAATACTAAGAGAAGGAGGACAACAAAATGCCTTTTAACTTCTACGACACCCACACGCTGCTCATGGCCGTGCAGCAGCTCACCCCTGCTGCGACCTTCCTGCGTGACCGCTACTTCCCCACCAACGACGCGAGCGACATCTTCGCCACCGACGACGTGCTCGTCGAGTTCCGTGACGGCAGCAAGAAGCTGGCGCCCTTCGTGGCCCCTCGCAAGGGCGGCGTCACCGTCCTGCGCGCCGGCTACAATATGGAACGCTACACCCCGCCCTTCGTGGCTCCCCGTCGCGTCCTGACCCTCGACGAGCTGCGCAAGCGCGGCTTCGGCGAGGCTCTCTACTCTCAGCTCACCCCTGAGCAGCGCCAGCAGACCCTCATCCTGCGCGACGCTGACGAGCTGGGCGAGCTCATCACCAACCGCGAAGAAGCGATGGCCGCCGAGACCATGCTGACCAACGGCTGCGTGATGAAGCACATCGCCGACGACGTCGACAAGGCCGACGAGATGGAGATCCGTTTCTACTCCGAAGCCAGCAACCCCGCGACCTACACCCCGACGGCCAAGTGGGACGCCACCGGCGGCAAGATCCTGAAGGATCTGGAGGCCATGATCCGTATGCTGACCAAGCGCGGCCTCCGCGCTTCTGATCTGGTCTGCTCCCCGGACGTGGCTGACACCATCATCAACGACGCAGCCGTGCAGAAGCTCCTCGACAACCGCCGCATCGAGATCGGCAACGTGGAGCCTGAGCTGCTGCCTGACGGCGCCGCCATCGTGGCCCGCCTGAACGTCCTCGGCCGCATCATCAGCGTCATCTCCTACGACCTGACCTACACCGACGACGAGGGCAAGGACAAGCTCTACATCCCGTCCGGCAAGTGCGTCCTCACCGCTCCCGGCGCTGGCCGCACCGCCTACGGCGCCGTCTCTCAGGTCGAGCAGAGCGACGGCGAGTTCCACACCTACGCCGGCCGCCGCGTGCCGAAGTATGTGAGCAGCGCCGAAGGCAACAGCCGCACGCTGACCATCTCCAGCCGCCCGCTGATGATCCCCAACAACAAGAACCCGTTCATCGTTGCGGACGTCCTGACGGACTGAGCGCAGCAGAAAGGAGTGGAGCATGATCCAGATTATCAAGGGCACCTTCGGCTACTATAACGGCCGCAAGGTGATCCCCATCACTGAAGCAGATGGCCCTCAGAAGTTCGACGACGAGCTGGAGGCCCGTCTGGTGAAGGAAGGCGCCGCCAAGTACATCGGCGAGCTGGGCGAGACTGCCGAGCAGCCCGCACCCGCTCCCGGCGACGACGCCGACGAGCCTGCCAGCACCAACACCGCGGCCGACGAGGCCCCTGAGTACGACGAGGACATGAAGCTCGACGAGCTGAAGGAAGTGGCCACGCGCTATGGCGTGGACGCCTCTGCTATGCGCAAGAAGGCCGACGTCATCGCTGCCATCGAGGCCGCCAAGGCCGAGCAGCCTGATGACGGCACCGACGACGAGGAGCCCCCTCAGATCGGCGCCGCCGATCCCGTCTGATGGCCTTCAGCTTCAAGGCGATGGTCGAGGCTGACCGCCGGCGCACGTTTCTCAATCTCGACGAGTTCGGAGAGAAGCACACCGTCGAAGGCCGGGCCATCGCTGCCGTGCTGGACGACAACGCCCTGAAGGAACGCCAAGGGGGGCAAGAGCTGAGCGTCGCGGAGTCCTCTCTGCTGCTTTACGCGGCGGTCGAGGATCTGCCCGCTCGGCGCCCGGCGGGCGAAGGGCTCAACGTCGACGGCCGCGAGTACATCGTCAACGACTGGAGCGAGGACATGGGGATCGCCACCGTGGCCCTCGGCCAGACTGTCACCATGTAGGAGGTGCCCCATGTCCATCGTCAACAGCATCGAAACCGTCCGGGACTGGCTGACCGCTGAGGTCTGCCCTCTGGTCAAGCTGAAGCTCCCGGACGATAAGGCCACAGACGCCTCCTACCCCTACAAGCTGGTCAACCCGGCCGCCTTCTCGCTTTTCGTTCCCTCAAAGGACAGGACGCCGCCGAACATCGCCGCACCGATCCCGTCGGTCTGCGTGCAGCTCGTTCAGGGCGACGACCGCCTGATCCGAAGTGCCCGCAGCGTCAAGATCCGGCTCCTCTTTTCGGCGTGGGATCCCGGCTATCACGGGCCCGACATTTACAAGCCGAAAGGCGACGGCAGCGGCTCCTACGTCCAGCAATACAACGAGGCCGCGGCGGCCTACTTCGTGAAGAACGGAGAGGGCTGGCGTGACGCATGGAATTTTGTGGACACAGCCCTCCGACGGATCGAAAACGCCGAGTACCTCGGCGACCTCCGCGTCATCAAAGAGGAAGGCATCACCTTCGGCCCCGTCGCCGAGCAGGACGCCGTCCCCGACTTTTACCCGTACTGGTTTGCGTGGGCTGAGTTCTCCGTCGAGGAGACGCTGACCCGCAACCCGGAAAGCTACCAACACCTGCTTTAAGGGCAGCCCCGCGGCTGCCCTAATTTCATGCAAAGGAGGATAAGCAGATGGCAAACGAATACCTCTACGGCGCCTACGGCCACATCGGCGAAACCGTGGCACAGAGCGCCGTGCAGGCGGGCACCACGCCGGTCTATATCGGCACGGCACCCGTCAACCTCGTGCGCGGCTTCGGCGAGGCCGGCATCATCAACGCGCCGATCAAGATCACCAGTCTGGTCGACGCTCAGAAGAAGATCGGCTACTCGTCCGACTGGGGCACCTTTACCCTGTGCGAGGCCGTGTACGCGCATTTCAACAACACCCTCGGGAACATCGGCCCGATCTACGTCATCAATGTGCTCGACCCCTCCGCGGGCAAGCACCGCAAGGAGGCGGCCACCACCAAGGCCCTCACCTTCACCGGCGGCCGCGCCGAGTTCGCCAGCGACAAGATCATCCTCGACACCCTGACCATCGCAAAGAATGACAGCGGCAACTACGTCGAGGGCTCCGACTACGCCGTGGACTACAACTTTACCAAGGGCACGGTCATCATCACCAGCCTGAAGGACGACGCGCAGCTCACCGGCAACCTGACGGCCACCTTCTACGAGGTGGACGACAGCGTCGAGGACAGCGACATCATCGGCGGCGTCACCTCCTCCGGCGAGTACAGCGGCCTGAGCGCGATCGCGCTGCTCTATCCCGAGCAGTTCGCGGTCTGCAATCTGATCGCAGCCCCCGGCTGGAGCCACAGCCCTGCCGTCTATAACGCTATGCTGACGGCCAGCCAGAAGATCAACGGCCACTGGGACGCCTTCGTCGTGGCCGACCTGCCCCTCGTGGACAGCACCGCGCAGGCGGTCGACACGATCACCAAGGCGATCGCATGGAAGAAGGCCAACGCCTTCACCGGCGAGCGTTCTAAGGTCTACTGGCCGCAGGCTGTGGACAACCTCGGCAACGTGTTCCACCTGAGCACGCTGGCCGTGGTCGAGCTCATGCGCGCCGACTTCAGCCACAACAGCGTCCCGATGGAGACCTGCGGCAACAAGGCGATCCCCGTCATCAAGCAGTATTTCGGCGCCAACGCGAAAAACCGCGGCTTCGACCAGCAGAGCGGCAAGGAGCTGACGCAGAACGGCATCAGCACCGCCGTGGCATGGGGCGGCGAGTGGGTACTGTGGGGCGACCATACGGCTGCCTACACCTACGGCGCAGACGTGGATCCCCGCGCGATCTTCGACGTCTCCATGCGGATGCTCATGCACATCACCAACGACTTCCAGCGCGAGTGGAGCCCGGAGATCGACGAGCCCATGACCCGCGCGCTGAAGGATCGCATCATCAACCGCGAGCAGGAGAAGCTCGACGGCTATGTCAGCATGGGCGCGCTGCTCGGATCCCCTGTGATCCTGTTCCTCGAGAGCGAGAACAGCACCACCGACGTGATGAATGGCGACTTCCGCTGGGACATCGCCGTCACCCCGACCCCGCCCCTCAAGTCTGCGAGCGTCTACGTCGCCTACACCGACGCGGGCTTCTCCGTCTACTACGAAGGAGGTGACGAGTAATGGCAAACCTGTGGCTCGACCTGAAGGGCCCCATCCTCGCCGATACCGTCTATGTGGACGGCGTTCTCGCCGCCAAGGACGTGACCATCGCCCTGCCTCCCGTCAACCTTGTGACGGCTGACTTCAAGGCGATGGGAACCTACACGGCGCCGCTGCCCGGCCAGATCGAGGCGATGGAGGCATCCATCACCAAGATCGGCATTGACCTCGGCCTGCGCAGCCTCGTCAAGCTGACGAGCAAGACCATCGAGATCCGCTGGGCGCAGGACGTCAAGCTCTCCGACGGCTCCACCAAGACCGAAGGCTGCAAGGCGTTCCTCCGCTGCGTCTCCAAGGGCATCCCCGGCCTGAACGTGGATCCCGGCAACGCCAGCGAGAACGAGATCGCGCTGGCCGTCAGCCGCTACCAGCTTTTCGTCGCTGGCAACGAATACTGGCTGATCGACCAGCTCAACACCATCATGCGCGTCGGCGGCGTCGACTACGCCAAGGACATCCGCAGCGTCCTGTAACAAGAAGGGCGTCGCCTCCGGGGCGGCGCCCTCTATTTATCGAAAGGAGACACACATGGAAAAGCTGACACTCCAGAACCCCATCACCATCAACGGCAAAAAGGTCAAGACTCTGACCTATGACACCGACGCGATCACCGTGGGAATGTTTGCCGATGCTGAGGCCCGCAAGCTCCGCGCGACCTCCAACAAGGGCGGCGGCAGCGCCGGCGCCTGCGAGCTCGACTACTCCCTGCACGCCTATCTCGCCATGATGGCGATCGTCGCCGTCAACAGCGACATCGACGTCAGCGACCTCGAGCGCATCAGCGGCCCCGACGTCATGGAGCTTATGAGGATCGGCCGAAATTTTACTACGGCGAGGTCGGCGGCACAATCCGAGGAAAGCGGCTCGGAGAGCTCGTCCGAGACTACTCTCGAGCCTTCCACACCTCAGTCGGCGAGCTCCGACGGGAACGCCTGACCGACTTCCTGATGGAATACTACGAGGCATCCGAGGAGGCCAAGCGGCAACGCGACAAGGCCGCCTCAATGCCCCGGAATAACTTCAGGAAATACAGAAGGAGGTGACACTGATGGCAGGCAAAA
>OHFD01000691.1_pt1 | contig 10432 bp, 6 predicted proteins | sample 1567451 | NCBI WGS metagenome assembly OHFD01 (sample SAMEA3879588, study PRJEB24766) | human gut metagenome | biome: human-associated habitat; feature: feces | place: USA | collected 1985/1987 | reverse complement strand
ACATTATCAGGACTGTAAAAATAATGTAACTGTTAATACTTACGCTGATTTGAGAATTATTTAGAGGTAAATAGAACAACGGGAGGTTAATTGTGAAAAATAATTTTGATAGAAAAAAACGCATTGCGGCAGTAGTTTTATTACTGGTTGCTATTTTATCGGTAACCGTCATTGGAAAATATGCCTCCGCCCCGGAAAATCACCAGAAGACCATCGCCTCTCTGGATGAGAAAAAACAGACGGTCATGGAACTGACGGCAGCATCCACGGTGACTTCAGCGTTGATCACATTGCTGCCGGGAGACACGGCAACCCCCATTGCGGAAAAAATGGCGGATGTCAGTGGGTATCTGCTGATTGTCCTTTGTGCCATCTATCTGGAAAAATATCTCGTGACCATCACCGGCTATGTGGCATTTACATATCTGATTCCTGCAGCCTGCGTGCTGTGGATACTGAATCTGTTTTTTGCGAATGCTACGGTGCGGAAACTGGCAGCGAAGCTGGCAGTATTCGGCATTGCTATTTTCCTCGTGGTTCCTGCCAGTGTGAAGATCTCCGACCTCATCGGAGATACCTATCAGGCCCAGATCGAAGCCACTATTGAGGATGCCAAGAGCACACAGAATATACTGGAAAACAGTGACCCAGGGAATGATACCGGTGAGGCGGAAATTGGAACCGGCACAACAGAAGCAGCTACAGCGAACACACAGGAGAAAACCAACAGCGAATCAGGCTCAGTTTCGAATATCTTTGACTGGGCCAAGGATGCCTTTTCCAGTGCGAAGGACTCTGTGGCCAACGTTGTGGAAAATGTGACGATTTCTACCGAAGAACTGGTGCAGAAGGTGGAGAATTCCCTGAATCATTTTATTGAGGCAGTTGCGGTGATGATCATTACTTCCTGTGGGAATTGCCTATGGGTATGCTGTATTCACGGCGGATGATACGGATCCGGAGAAGGTGCGTGAGCGTGCAGATGAGGATATGTACCGGAATAAGAAGGCGATGAAGCAGTCCTGACCAGAGAATCTACTCGATTGTTAACCATATTATAAAAAGGTTGACAATTGAAAAACACCATGCTATTCTAACAGAGGTTTTTACAAAAGACATCTGACAGAAAGGCATGGTTTTTTATTATGACAACACAGACAACAACTCGTAGCAAGACTTATGACATGGTATACATTGCAGTATTTGCGGTTCTGATCGCGATCTGCTCCTGGATCTCCATCCCGATGACGGTTCCTTTTACGTTACAGACCTTCGCAGTATTCCTGGCAGTCGGCGTACTGGGCGGTAAGAGAGGAAGCCTTGCGGTATTGATCTATATTTTACTGGGTGCGGTAGGCATTCCTGTATTCGCCGGGTTCTCTGGTGGTATCGGTCAGTTACTGGGCAACACCGGCGGTTACATTATCGGATTTTTATTCTCCGCACTGCTGATGTGGCTGATCGAGAAGCTGTTCGGACGTAAGACATGGGTGCTGGGTATCTCCATGGTACTGGGTCTGATCGTGTGCTATGCTATCGGAACGGTGTGGTTCATGGTTGTATATGCGCAGAATTCCGGAGCTGTCGGTCTGGCTACCGTACTGGGTTGGTGTGTAATTCCTTTCATCATTCCGGATCTGGTGAAGATCGCACTGGCACTGACACTGAGCAAGAGACTGTCTAAGGCTCTGAAGCTGAACGGACAGGAATAAAGGATACACCGGATATGGAAGTAACAACAACTTACCGGATCCGTCCGCATCACGGCATGTGCCTGTATTTTTTCGAAGGGAAGGGATACAGTGAAGGGTTCACTAAGCATATGGCGGAGGTGAAGGAATGGCTTCTGGGGAAAAACGGACCGGCATCCCTGCAGCTGGTCGGAGCGACGGATGAGATCTGCAGCGCCTGCCCCCATAATAAGGGTGGCAGCTGCGAGTCTGCGGAGAAGGTAGACCGGTATGATGCGGGTGTATTGAAATACACCGGATTAAAGGCAGGGCAGGAAATGACTTTTGCGGAATTTGAGCGGATCGTGGAAGAGAAGATTCTGCAGCCGGGATATGGCAAGGTCATCTGCGGAGACTGCCAGTGGAGAGATATTTGCCACAAATAATGAAGAGCATTCCCATGCGGGAGTGCTCTTTTGTATTGTAAGGCAATCCTTAAAAAAACCACCTGCTATGCAGGTGGACAACAATCGCTTTAGCTTACAGTAAAAACCTCCAATGATATAATAGTGTTGGTTCGCCAACCGCACTAATCAAAGGAGGTATCCAAAGTGGATGTAAATAGTTTATCACACAGTAAATGGAATTGTAAGTACCATATTGTGTTTGCACCAAAGTTCCGAAGAAAAGTAGCATATGGAGCGTTACGTCAGGACATAGCAAATATTTTGAGCATGCTGTGTAAAAGAAAAGGAGTCAATATAGTGGAAGCAGAGATATGTCCGGATCATGTGCATATGCTTGTAGAGATTCCGCCAAACATCAGTGTAGCAAGTTTTGTAGGTTACATAAAAGGAAAAAGTACACTGATGATATTTGAAAGGCATGCAAACCTGAAGTACAAGTATGGCAATCGGCATTTTTGGTGTAGAGGTTATTATGTAGATACTGTAGGAAAAAATGCGAAAAAGATCCAAGAGTATATCCAGAACCAATTAAAAGAGGATTTGGAATACGACCAAATGACACTAAAAGAGTATATTGACCCGTTTACGGGTGAGCCAGTAAAACAAAGCAAATAAGATGAGCCCTTTAGGGCTTTGCAGAGAAATGATGTTGCGGCTGGCGAGTTTTCAACGGGTCTTTAGACCCAGTGCCGGTAACAGCCCCTTATAGGGGCAAAACAAACCACCGGCTCAGCCGGTGGTTATGATTAGACTTATGATGCTAGTCTGATCACTGCCGCTGCCAGCGCCCGGAAGCGCCGCAGGGCAGTACCAGACCGCTCTCGGTGACGGGCAGGCCGATCTCTTCGGCTTCCACATGACCGCCGAACTTTTTCGTCAGGGTGGAATTCATCATATAGGACAGCACGGCGGGCTGCAATCCTGTAGTGTACGAATTGATCAGGAAGAACAGCGCATCATCGGATAAAAGCTGTGCGGTCAGTCCTACGAAATCCCAGATATTATCTTCTATTTTCCAGATCTCACCCTTGGGACCTCTGCCGTAGGAAGGAGGATCCATGATGATGCCGTCGTATTTGTTGCCCCGGCGGATCTCACGCTCTACGAACTTCATGCAGTCGTCCACCAGCCAGCGGATGGGAGCATCGGCAAGCCCGCTGGCAGCAGCGTTCTCCTTCGCCCAGCCGACCATACCCTTGGACGCATCCACATGGGTCACAGCAGCTCCCGCAGCTGCGGCGGATACAGTGGCACCGCCGGTGTAAGCGAAGAGGTTCAGTACCTTCACGGGGCGGCCTGCCTCATGGATCAGACCGGAGAACCAGTCCCAGTTCACCGCCTGCTCCGGGAACAGACCGGTATGCTTGAAGCTGAAGGGCTTCAGGTGGAAGGTCAGAGGATCCGTCTTACCGGAGGCTTCCTTCTGAAAAGGCAGGGTGTAATGAATCGCCCATTCATCCGGCAGATGGAAGAACTCCCATTCTCCGCCGCCCTTGGCACTTCTGTGGTAATGACCGTTTTTCTGCTTCCAGCCCTTATGATCGTGGGGCGTCTTCCAGATGACCTGGGGATCCGGACGGACGAGAATATAATCTCCCCAACGCTCTAACTTTTCTCCGCTGGACGTATCCAGCACTTCATAATCTTTCCAATGATCTGCAATCCACATATAGAAACCTTTCTGTGTGTATACTTTGTAACTAACTTTTATAGGACATAATAATAGAATATAATACCGGAAAGACTTTTTCAAGGAATACTTGCTATTGAACCGCATTGAGCCATTTAAAGTCCTCTTCGGTCGATTCATGACATATTTGGGTCGATTCATGCAGCCCCTGGTTCCGCTGAGAGAAAGTGTGGTACGTTATCTTTAAGATAATGGGTATCACTATGCCCATCGGAAAGAGGTAAAACGCTATGAAAAAACGAGTATTGAGCATGTTACTGGCATTTATTCTCTGCTTCTCAACACTGCCCATGACAGCATTCGCACAGGAGGCTGATGCGGTGACAGAACAGGAAGAACAGCAGGAAACAGACTCTGCGGAAGAGCAGGAGAAACAGCAGGAAGCAGACTCTGCGGAAGAGCAGAAGGAAGCAGAAGCAGCTGCGGCACCGGGGGAAGAGACTCCGTCCGATAAGAGCACCACTGTGGGCGAAGCCCCCGATACTGTGGAACCCTCAGTGGAAAGTGTCAGCGATAGTGATGCCGGCACGCAGGACACCGCGGCGGACGATGAGAAGAAGGCAGCAGTGAAGAAAGTACAGGCACTCATCGACGCTCTGCCGGACGAAGTGACGGTGGAAAATGCAGAAAGTGTCGGTGCGCAGCTGGAAGCCATCGACGATGCTATGGCGGAACTGACCGAGGAGCAGCGTGAAGAGCTGGATATGACACGACTTTATGCCATTTCTGAAGCGCTGAATACACCGATGACGGTACCAATGACGGTGGCGGAAGGCAAGCATACTGACCATCCCATCTGCGGCGCGACATGCACAGACGGTGATGAGCATGGCCCTGTGACAGATTGGCAGCCCATAGGCAGCGAAACAGAACTGAAAGCTGCAACGGAAGGACATTACTATCTGACACAGGATATCGAGACAACGGGGACATGGAAACCGAACAATAACGTGGTGCTTTGTCTGAATGGTCACAGCATTGCGGCAAACGCAGATGCCGATGCGATTACCGTTCCTGCCGGCAGCAGCTTTACGCTGACTGACTGCAACAGCAGTGGCGGCGAGCATTATTTTGCGAAAAATACAGAAAAGAACAATCTGTGGGAGCCTGTTAAGACGGGCGGAGACACTACGGTTACCGGTGGCGTTATCACCCACAGCAGAGGTAAGAATGGCTCCGGCATATCTATGGGAGAAAAAGGTACTTTCACCATGTACGGAGGTACTATCTGCGGCAACTATAACGAAGGATATCCGGGCGCAGGTGTAAGAGCTATCCAAAGCACGATTATCATGTCCGGCGGTGCCATCAGCGGCAATGTTGCGGCTAATTATAAAAGTGATGGCGGCGGTGTGTATCTGTATGGCAACGGGAGCTCTTTCGACATGTCCGGCAATGCACAGATTACCGATAATGCAACAAACAAATTTGGCGGCGGCGTAAATGTGACAGGTGGCACCGGTGGCAAAGCTAGTTTTACCATGTCCGGCAATGCACAGATTACCGGCAACATGTGTTTTGGCAGTGCTTGCGGTGGCGCCGGCGTTTATGCCTCGGGTGGCGAGTTTACCATGAATGGTAATGCAGCCATCAGTGACAATCATTCGAAGAGTGAGAGCGGTTCTGGCGGCGGTGTGTTTGTGGCTGCAAAGACTACGTTCACTATGAACGACAGTGCGACTATCAGCAAAAACTCAGCCTATATTGATTCGTCGGATATCTACAGAAAAAACTCTGGTGGTGGCGTGCAGGTATTTGGTGGTACTTTCATCATGAACGGTGGAAGTATCAGAGATAATATGGCAGAGAGTGGAGCCGGTGTGTATGTGGGGGAAAGTGGCTCTACCCTTGGTACTTTCACCATGAAAGGCGGTACTATTACCAACAACAAGGTTATCAAAGGAAATGGCGGTGGCGTGTATGTGCTTGGCACCTTTGAAATCGCCAACGGCGCTCAGGTCTTGAACAACTTGCACAAAGACACTTCCGGTCAAGACACTTCCGGTCAAGACACCTCGAACAATGTCTATTTGCCCAGCGGCAAAAAAATCACTATCGATGAGGTAGGTCTGGAAACTGGCGCATCCATCGGAGTAACCTATGCAGATACGATTACTACGGATACGGATGTCACTGTTGCTACCGGCGCAGATAACGGCTGGCAATATGGCAATATTACCAGCGATGACCCCAATTACAAAGTCTGGCAAACAGGCAATGACGTGAAGCTGACTGCGACCAAAACTCTACAAGAACATCCCATCTGTGGTGGAATCTGTACCGATGGTAACCATAGTAATGAGGTGTGGAAGGGCATCTCTGATCTCAGTCAAATTACTTCCGATGGCAACTACTATCTGACGAAAGATGTGCAGCTCACTGGTGCATGGTATTTTCCGTCTGATGTAAAGAATGTAAAACTTTGCCTCCACGGGAAAACAATCACTGGCGCGGGGGGATATGATATCATTATAGTTGGTGAAGAAAAATCACTAGACATCACCGACTGCCAGGAATCGATCGGCAAGATTACTCATGCGTCCGGGAACGGTCGAGGTATCACAGTCAAAGGCACACTTACTCTGTGGAATGGTGACATCACCGGGAACAATGCTGGCAGCAATGGTGGAGGCGTGTATGTATCTTCAGGCAGTACCTTTACCATGAATGGTGGCACTATCACCAAGAACGATGCTGGTAGCAATGGTGGAGGCGTGTATGTATCTTCAGGCAGTACCTTTGCCATGAATGGCGGCACTATCGCCGGGAACAATGCTGGCTTCAACGGTGGTGGCGTGTATGTATCTTCAGGCAGTACCTTTGCCATGAATGGCGGCACTATCGCCGGGAACAATGCTGGCAGCAACGGTGGTGGCGTGTGTCTATATTCAGACAGTACCTTTACCATGAATGGCGGCATTATCACCGGAAACAATTCTACCAACAATAGTTATAAAAACAGTTACTCCGGCGGCGTGTATGTAAGTTCGAGAGGAAGCTTTATTGTGTCCGGAGAGGTGAATATTACAAATAACTGGAAGAACGGTACGCAAAATGATGCGGGGATATATGAGAAGAATCCTGATAATACTGATAGCAAGGCAGGTAATGTTTATCTGGATGGAGTCGATGAGCAAGTTGCAACTATCACCATTGGAGCTGGACTGACGGAGAAAGCCAAGATTGGCGTGAGCAAATCTATTGTTAAACTTGATGAGGGTAAAGTATACATAATTGCAACCGGTGCAACTGACGAGAATAAGAAATACAACGAGATCTTTACCTCTGATGTGCCGGATAAATATTTTATTACCTCTGATGGCGAGGGCAACCTGTATCTCAGCATGCATCAGCACAGCTTGACATACGTAGCGAGTGCAGACGGCAAGACCATCACCGCTACCTGTAAAGCAACTGGTTGTCCTAACCGAGGCGACGGCGGCAGTGTGATCATCGAGGCTCCTGATGCGGGTATGCCGACCTACGACGGCAATGCGAAAAAAGCAAAGGTGACTGCGATCGGCGACTGGCTGGGCACGGCGGTGGATGAGATCACTATCAGCTACAAGGATGCGGATGGTAAAGAACTTACCAGCGCCCCCACCGATGCCGGTACCTATACCGCAAGCATCACAGTGGGTGGTAAGACAGCCAGTGTGACTTATGAGATTCAAAAGGCAACTCCCACAACGGAGAATTTTGTCTTTACCGTACCGGGCAGCTTGACATATGACGGCACGGCAAAGACTGCAGACATCGAGACTGCGACGAACATCACCGGCATGGGCGATGTTACGGTGAAATACTATCAGGGCGAGACGGAAGTGCAGCCCATGAATGCGGGTGACTACAAGGTTAAAATCAGTGTGGCAGACGGCATGAATTTTAACGCAGCAAGTGACCTGACGGATAAAAACTGGGCGTTTACGATTACTCCCATTATTACCGAACCGACTGTGGAACTGAGCGGTAACACAACTTATACTGGCGAACGGATTACGCCGGATGTTACCGTAACCATCGATGGTAAAACGCTGACTGCGGGTACGGACTACACCATTATTTACGATGATAACGTAAATGCCGGTACGGATGCCGGCTCCGTAACCGTTAGGGCAAAGGGAAATTATGGATTTACAGATGTTGTTAAGAAATTTGACATTGAGAAGGCGGATCCGAAGCTGAGCTTCGAGAAGCCTGCTGTGACGACCTCCTATGGAACGCAGCCTGCCAACAATAAGCTTACCAATAGGGGCGACGGCGAGGTGACTTACCAAAGCAGCGACAATTCCGTCGCAACTGTGAATGAAAAAGGTGAGGTTACCGTTGTCGGAGTGGGCGAGACCACCATTACTGCGACAGCCGCCGAGACAACGAACTACAAGGTAGGCACGGCAAGCTATAAATTGACGGTGAATAAGGCACGTGTCCATATTGTACAGGCTACCGTTGCTAACAAGGATTACGATGGAAGCGTGAATGCTGAGGTCACAGGGGTAGTTTTTGCCAACGAGGCAGACGTGAGAATAGACGGTCGGGTAGCGGGTAGGGACTACATGGTAACCGGTGCTTTCCAAAGTGAAAACGCCGGGGAACAGGATGCAGAGGTAACGGTAAAACTTCTTGGTGATTTTAACGCTCACTATGAACTGACCGGCGGAATATATAAGACCAGGGCAACTATTACTGCAAAGCCTATCAGCATTGCAATCGCGCTCACGAAAGACCGCAGCTACGAGCGGAATAATACCTCCGTGACCATTTTAGGAGTGACCTTCAAAGACAGCACAAACACACCTGTTACAACGCTGATAAGTTCCGATTATGCCGCGACCGGCAAGATGGTTAATGCGAATGTCGGCACAGACAAAAAAGTTACCGTTACGGTGACCCTGCAGGGAAAAGCGGCAGACAACTATAAGCTTGTTTCCAACATGACCACCGCAAAGGTAGCGATTACGCAGGCTAAGGGCGGTGCACTGGCGGAGGAGAACTTAAAGCAGAAATTCTCCGACCGGAAACAGAAGACCTTCACACCCGATTACACAGGACTTCCTGCCGGGGAGACATGGACATACAGCATTTCCGAGGCACAAACTTCGGGAACTGCAAAGGTGGAAGCGGTTACGATTGATCCAGCCGGAAAGATCGCCTACACGCTGACAGATGGTGCGGAAAATGACACCATCTGTTGGACGGTAACGATTTCCAATCCAAATTATGAAAAATTTACCAAGGATTTAGTACTGACCCTGACGGCGAAAGAACCTCAGGAGACACTGCGCATCACCGGTGACAACACTGTGGCCTATGGACAGAAGCTGCTACTGAGCACGGTCGGCGGTTCCGGCACAGGTGAGATTACTTACAGAGTGGATGCAGGCAGCACAGGCAATGCAACGATTAATCAGAATGGCGTTCTGACTCCGGTTAAGGTCGGAAGCGTTGTTATCACAGCAACCAAGGCAGGTGATATCGATTACAGTGAGATCACCAGTGCACCTTTTGTCATTATGATTACCCGGGCTGCTACAAGCGGTGAACCGAAGTACAATAAGATTACCACAGGCGGTATGACCCTGGCAGACGCAGGACTGACGTTGGCAGGCAGCACCATTCATCCGGCAGACGGTACACTGGAGTGGATAGATGATGCAGGTGTACTTCCCAATGACACGGCAGTCGAGATGAACAAGACTTACAAGTGGCGCTTCATCCCTGCGGATACCAATTATGAGATTCTGACCGGTGAAATCGAACTTTACCATGTGGACGCTCCGGCAGTCACTGCACAGCCCAAGAGTGTATCTGTGACAGTAGGAGACACAGCAACGTTTGAAGTTACTGCAGCCGGTACGGACGTAACCTATCAGTGGCAGATCGACAGAAACGACGGTAATGGATTTGTGAACATCACCGGAGCTACCGGTGCAACCTACACCACAGGAGTAACGGATAGAGACTGCAACGGATTTAAGTACCGGTGCGTCATCAGCAATGCGGCCGGTTCTGCTACTACCGATACCGTAGTATTGACGGTACTGTATCAGATCATTGAAGGCGCGAACGGCTCCTGGAACCAGAGTACGGACGGAGAAAGTCTCAGAATCAGAGGAAACGGTGAATATTCCAAGTTCCAGAATGTAAAGGTAGATGGGAATAACATTGATTCCAAGAACTATACCGTGAGTGAGGGCTCCACGATCATCGAATTACATGCAGATTACCTGAAGACTCTGTCCGAGGGCAGTCACACCTTTGAGATCGTATGGACAGACGGCGCCGCAGGCACCAGCTTTACGGTAGCAAGGAACACCTCCGGCAGCAATAGTACCGGCAGCAATAACACCGGCAATAACGATAATAATGACAGTACGGACAACTCAGCTGCCGCAGCTCCCACCGCTGCTGCTACTGCCCAGGAACTGGACAAGGTTCCGGCAACCGGAGATGCTTCCGGCATCTGGATCGCTCTATTTGTAGTATCCGCCGTAGGACTGGCAGCCATGCTGGTAAGAAGGAAGAAGAACTAAGAATAACGTAAATAATATTAATTTGTCAGAAGTATCAAGGCCGACAAATACTCCCGTGCCTACTGCTCAACC
>OHFD01000686.1_pt1 | contig 10492 bp, 8 predicted proteins | sample 1567451 | NCBI WGS metagenome assembly OHFD01 (sample SAMEA3879588, study PRJEB24766) | human gut metagenome | biome: human-associated habitat; feature: feces | place: USA | collected 1985/1987 | reverse complement strand
ACGGCACCTTCTTTGAGATGCTGGGCAACTTCTCCTTCCAGGATTACTTCAAGGAAGAGGTCATTCCCTGGGCATGGGAGTTCCTGACTTCCGACGAGTGGATGGCTATCCCGAAGGATAAGCTGCACATCTCCGTCTACGAAGAGGACGATGAGGCTTACGACATCTGGACCAAGAAGGTGGGCGTTGCCCCCGACCACATGGTCCGTCTGGGCAAGGAAGACAACTTCTGGGAGCACGGCTCCGGTCCGTGCGGCCCCTGCTCTGAAATTTACTACGACCGCGGCGAAAAGTACGGCTGCGGCAAGCCCGGCTGCACCGTCGGCTGCGACTGCGACCGCTATATGGAGGTCTGGAACGTCGTCTTCTCCCAGTTCGACAACGACGGCCACGACCACTACACCGAGCTCAAGCAGAAGAACATCGACACCGGCATGGGTCTTGAGCGCTTGGCCGTTGTGTGCCAGGACGTTGATTCGCTCTTCGACGTCGACACGGTGATGAACATCACGAACAAGGTCACGGAGATCACCGGCGCGAGCTACGGCCAGAGCCGCGAGAAAGACGTGTCCCTGCGCGTCATCACCGACCACATCCGCTCGGCTTCCTTTATGATCTGCGACGGCGTGCTGCCCAGCAACGAGGGCCGCGGCTACGTGCTGCGCCGCCTGCTGAGAAGAGCCGCCCGCCACGGCAAGCTGCTTGGCGTCAACCGTCCGTTCCTCTATGAGGTCGTGGATACGGTCGTGCACGAGAACGAAGGCCATTATCCCGAGCTGCGCGAGCGTCAGGCCTATATCACCAAGGTCATCCGCACCGAGGAGGAGAACTTTGCCAAGACCATCGACGGCGGCATGAAGATCTTCACCGAGCTTCTGAACGCCCACAAGGAGAAGGGCGAGACCGTCTTCTCCGGCGCGGACGCGTTCAAGCTGTACGACACCTACGGATTCCCCATCGACCTGACGGTCGAGATGGTCGAGGACGAGGGAATGACGCTCGACCGCAAGGCCTTTGACCACGAGATGCAGGAGCAGAAGACCCGCGCCCGCGAGGCGCGCAAGGCGCTCGGTGACCTCGGCTGGGCAGGCGTTGAGTTCGGCAAGGACATTCCGTCCACGGAATTTGTCGGCTACGACCACGATTCCGCCGACGATGCGAAGGTCGTCGCGCTGGTGGTCGAGGGTGAGCAGGCCGAGGCTATGATGAGCGGCGTGGAGGGCATCATCGTGCTCGACAAGACTCCGTTCTATGCCGAAATGGGCGGCCAGATCGGCGATACGGGCGTCATCCGCTGCGGCGAGGCCGTGTTTGAGGTCACGGACGTCCAGAAGAACAAGGGCGGCAAGTTCATGCACACAGGTAAGGTCATCCACGGCAGTTTCCAGCTCGGCGACACCGTGACGGCATCCATTGATGTGGAGCGCCGCATGGCCATCCGCCGCGGCCACACGGCCACCCATCTTCTCGACGCCGCGCTCAAGGCGGTGCTCGGCGACCACGTGCATCAGGCCGGTTCTCTTGTTGAGCCCGACCGTCTGCGCTTCGACTTCACGCACTTTGAGTCCATCACGCCCGAGCAGCTGCTCGCGGTCGATACCTTCGTCAACGACGCGATCCTGCGCGGCATCCCCGTTGTGACCGAGGTGCTGCCCATCGAGGAAGCGAAGAAGAAGGGCGCTGTCGCCATGTTTGGCGAAAAGTACGGCGACGTTGTTCGCGTGGTCGAGATGGGCGATGTGTCCATGGAGTTCTGCGGCGGTACGCACCTTGACAACACCGCCAAGGTCGGCCTCTTCCGCATCAAGAGCGAGGGTAGCGTTGCCTCCGGCGTGCGCCGCATCGAGGCTATCACCGGCAAACAGACGCTCGAAGAGCTTAGAAGCGGCCAGGAGAAGCTCATCCGCGCGGCGCAGCTCTTAAAGACCACGTCGAACGAGCTCGAAAGCCGCATCGGCGGCATGCTGAGCGAGATGAAGGAGATCAAGAGCCAGCTTGAAAAGTTCAAGGAGCAGGCATCGCTCGGCGAGGCGCGTACGTTCCTGACCTCCGCCAAGGAAGTGAAGGGCCTGAAGCTCGTCACCGCCCAGCGCGACGGCATGGATGCAAACGCCCTGCGCAAGCTCGGCGACTTCCTGCGCGACAAGGAGCCCAAGATCGTCGGTGTGCTCGCCTCCGTCAAGGACGGCAAGGTCACGCTTCTGGCCGTGTGCGGCAAGGAAGCGGTCGCAAGCGGAATCAAGGCAGGCGATATCATCAAGGCCATCGCGCCTATCTGCGGCGGCAAGGGCGGCGGCAAGCCCGACTCTGCCATGGGCGGCGGCACCGAAGTTAGTAAGGTTGACGATGCGCTCGCAGCGGTGGACGATCTCATCCTGAGCAAGCTCGGCTGATGGCGGCGCTACCGAAGGATCCGGCGATGCTGCTGAGCGTCGTGAATATGAAGCTGCGCGATTTTTACGATTCTCTCGATGCGCTGTGCGATGATCTCGACGTTGCGCGCGAGAGCATTGAAGCATCGCTTGCCGGCATTGGCTACACCTATGATGCCGAGAAAAATCAATTTGTGTAAGATAAAATTACTTTACAGAAAGGAGCGATAAAACATGTCTGATTGTCTGTTCTGCAAGATCATCGCGGGCGACATCCCGTCGAACAAGGTCTACGAGGACGACCTCTGCTATGCCTTCAACGACATCGCGCCGCAGGCGCCGGTGCACTTTCTTGTGATCCCGAAGGCGCACATCGCATCTGTCGCGGGCGTGAACGAAGAGAACAGCGCTGTCGTCGCGCACATCTTCGAGGTCATTGCCAAGCTCACCAAGGAGAAGGGCATTGAGAGTTACCGCGTCGTGTCCAACATCGGCGAGCAGGCGGGACAGAGCGTGCCGCATCTGCATTTTCATGTTCTCGCCGGCCGCGACATGACTTGGCCTCCGGGCTGATTGTTTTCCCGTAGGGGAAGCGAAATTGGCAGCGCGGCAGCGCTGCATCCATTCCCTGCGCCGCGCAGGGGATGCGGATAAGGGAGGGGTATCTCTTTTTCAAAAAGAGATACCCCTCCCTTATTATCGAACCCCTGCGCGGCGCAGGGAACAAATGCAGCGCTGTCGCGCTGCCATATTATTTTTTTTACTCTGCGCTCGGCAGCTTCGCTGCGGGCTTCATCAGCAACGCGCAGATGACGATCGCGAGGATCGTGTTCGGCAGCATATACGTGCCGTTGTACAGCACGGAGTAGAACACGGGAGACGTCATGGTCATGCCCATGAATTCCTCGGGCATATACTGCGCGTAGACCGTCACACCGGAGATAAAGTGGATGACAAAGCGGCCGAGGCAGCCGACGAACGCGGCGAGCGGGAGCTTGGAATAGTCGTTGCCCTTCACGCGGAAAAGGCCCGCAAGGCCGACCGCGCCGTAGGCGACGGAATAGTCGAAGATGATGGACACCCAGCTCACGGCGAAGCCCTCGGCGAAGAAATACTTGAGCGTGCCGAACGCGACGCCCGCGAGGATGCCCCAGGGCGCGCCATAGCGCACGGCGAAGAGGATGAGCGGGACCATCACAAGGGTGATCGAGCCGCCGAAGCCGCCAAACGACAGACCGATGGGAATTTTGAGATAGCTCAGCACAAGGGCGAGCGCGATGCAGATGCCGCCCTCGGTCAGGCGGCGGGTGCTGGAATGGGTGGACGTGTTGCTCATAAGGGATTCCTCCTAAAAATATGGTCCCTGTCCGCGCCGCGGCACAAAAAAGCACCGCGGCGTCGACGTCACGGTGCAAAGCTCAGGCAAGATCATCTTTGCATTCCTACGCCGGCATTACCCGGATCAGGTCTGAGGGACAGCGACGGCGATACGCCGCATCACAGCCGGCTTGCGCCAGCGCCCCTTGCAGGTATGGCGATATCTTAGTCCAATGTTCAAAATTTGTCAAGGATTTGAGGCAGAAAGCGTGATTCCGAAAATAGAATATCGAAATTTGGAATTTGTGTTGCGTCTTTGTTGTGCCTGTGCTACAATAAAATTAGTTAGGCAACCAAAATAATTGTGATATTTGTGATTTTCTCGTGAACAGGAGATCTGAAATGGCTGCATTCGTTGTCAACGGTACACCGGTCACGGTGGAGAAAAATCAAAAACTCATCCGCTATCTTCGCGACGAGCTGCATCTGACCAGCGTCAAAGACGGGTGCAGTGAGGGCGCGTGCGGCACGTGCCATGTCCTCATTGACGGCAAGCCGACGAAAGCCTGCATCCCTCAGACAGACAAGCTGGAGGGGAAACATATCGTCACGGTCGAGGGCCTTTCCGACTTTGAAAAGGAGGCCTTTACCTACGCTTTCGGCGAGGCCGGAGCCGTGCAGTGCGGCTTCTGCATTCCAGGCATGGTCATCTCGGCCAAGGGGCTCATCGACCAGAACCCCGACCCGACACGCGAAGAGGCGGCCTTTGCCATCCGCAACAATATCTGCCGCTGCACGGGCTATGTCAAGATCATCGACGGCATCCTGCTTGCGGCGAAGATTTTACGCGAGGGGAAAATTCCCGAAAAGAAGGAAGACTTTCAGGTTGGCTCGCGCGTGCACCGCATCGATGTCGCCGAAAAGGTGCAGGGCTACGGCAAGTACCCCGACGACGTCTATATTGAGGGCATGTGCTATGGCGGCGCGGTGCGCAGCCAGTACCCGCGCGCCCGCGTGCTCTACATCCGCACGAAAGAAGCGGAAGCGCTTCCCGGCGTCGTATGCGTGCTGACGGCAAAGGACATCCCGGGCCAGCAGAACGTCGGCCACATCCAGAAGGACCAGCCGACGCTCATCGGCGAGGGGGAAATCACGCAGTATCTCGGCGACGCGGTGGCGCTCGTCTGCGCGCGCGATCAGGAAACGCTTGAAAAGGCGAAAAAGCTCGTGCGTGTCGTCTACGAAGAGCTCCCCGCGGTCTACGGGCCTGAGGAGGCGTCCGCCCCCGGTGCGCCCGAGGTCATCATGGGCAACCGCGGCAATTTGCAGGCGCACCGCCACGTTGTGCGCGGCAACGCAGATGAGGCCATCAAACATTCCAAATACGTCTTACACGAGAAGTTTGAGACTCCGTGGACGGAGCACGCCTTTTTGGAACCCGAGTGCTGCGTGGCGCTCCCGCTTGAAAACGGCGGCGTGAAGCTGCTGACGACCGACCAGAGCGCGCACACCACCCAGCACGAGTGCTCGGCGATGCTCGGCGTCGACTTTGCCCACTGCCAGGTCGAAAATATGCTTGTCGGCGGCGGCTTCGGCGGGAAAGAGGACATGTCCGTGCAGCACCACGCGGCGCTCATCGCATACATCGCGCGCGTGCCGGTCAAGGTGAAGCTCACACGGCAGGAATCGCTGCTCGTCCATCCCAAGCGCCATCCGATGTGGATGGACTTCACGATGGGCTGCGACGAAAACGGCATTATTCAGGGCGTAAAGGCGAGCGTCGTGTCCGACACGGGCGGCTTTGCCTCACTCGGCGGCCCCGTGCTCGAGCGCGCGTGCACGCACGCCGCGGGCCCGTATCACTATGAGAATTTTGAGATCGAGGGCCACGCCTACTATACGAACAATCCGCCCGCGGGCGCGTTCCGCGGCTTCGGCGTGACGCAGACCTGCTTTGCGACTGAAACGCTACTCAACGAGATGGCCGACCTTGTCGGCATCTCCCCGTGGGAAATTCGCTACCGCAACGCCATCCGCCCGGGCGAGGTGCTGCCGAACGGCCAGATCGTCGGCCCCGAAACGGGCCTTGTCGAAACGCTCGAGGCCATCAAGCCCTACTATGACGAAGCGGTCAAAAACGGCGAGCCGGTCGGCCTTGCCTGCGCGATGAAAAACGCGGGCGTCGGCGTCGGTCTTCCCGACTATGGGCGCTGCAAGCTCGTCATCGGCGATGATGGCAAGGTCCACATCCGCGCGGGCGCGTCCTGCATCGGTCAGGGTCTCGGCACGGTGCTGGTGCAGCTCGTCGTGACAAACGCAAAGCTCACGCGCGATCAGGTCGTCTACGACGGCAACAGCACGTTCATAACGCCTGACAGCGGCGATACCTCCGGCTCGCGCCAGACGCTCGTCACCGGCGAGGCCTGCCGCCGCGCATGTCTGCTGCTGCGCGACGCGATGGAGTACCGCTCGCTGAGCGATTTGAAGGGGCAGGAGTTTTACGGCGAATACTACGCCAAGACGAACCCGCTCGGCGCAAATGTGCCGAACCCCGTCAGCCATGTCGCCTATGGCTACGCGACGCAGATGTGCATTCTCGACAAGGAGACGGGCAAAATTAAAAAGATGGTCGCCGCGCACGATGTCGGCAAGGCCATCAACCCGCTGTCCTGCGAAGGGCAGATCGAGGGCGGCGTCGTGATGAGCATGGGCTACGCCTTGACAGAGCAGTACCCGCTCGACCACGGCAAGCCCACGGCAAAATACGGCACGCTCGGCCTGTTCCGCTCGCATCAGATCCCCGAGATCAAGGCGATCGTCATCGACAAGCCGGGATTAAACCTCGCCAACGGCGCCATCGGCATCGGTGAGATCACGTCCATCCCCACGGCGCCGGCCATCGCGCAGGCGTATTACCGCTACGACGGCGAGCGCCGCCGCAGCCTGCCGCTCGACCATACGCCGTACAAAAAGTAATACAATCAGGAGAGAGCTATGAAACGAGTTCTCATCATCTATACCGGCGGCACCATCGGTATGACGCGCACGGAAAACGGCTACGCGCCGCGCGCGGGCTACTTCCGCGCCGCGCTCGACGCCATCCCCGACCTCCGCGCACCGGAGATGCCGGAGTGGGAATTCTATGAACTCTCGCCGCTGCTGGATTCATCCAACATGACCGTGCGCGAATGGAACTGCATCGCAGAGCTGATCGCGCAGAAATATGACGATTACGACGGCTTCGTCGTCCTGCACGGCACGGACACGATGGCCTACACGGCTTCGGCACTGTCGTTCATGCTCGATGGGCTCGACAAGCCCGTGGTGCTCACGGGCTCGCAGATCCCGCTGTGCGAAATTCGCAGCGATGGGCGCGACAACCTCATCACCGCGCTGCTGATTGCGGGGGAAGGCATCGTGCGCGAGGTGTGCCTGTACTTCGGCGGAAAGCTGCTGCGCGGCAACCGCGCGACAAAATACTCCGCCGACGGACTTATCGCTTTCGTTTCGCCCAACTACCCGAGCCTTGCCGAGGCGGGAATTTCCATCAAATATAACGAAGCCGCCCTCCTGCCGCGGCAGGAAGGCGGGCTCAAGCTCCAGACGCTTGATAATATTCCCATCGGCGTCATCAAGGTATTTCCGGGCATTCAGTTTTCGCTGTTCGAGGCCATTATGACCGAAAAGCTCCGCGGTATCGTCATCGAGACGTTCGGCGCGGGCAACATCCCCGGCGACGGGAACGCGCTGCTGCCCATCATCCGCAAGGCGTTTCAGAACGGCACGGTGCTCACGGTCTGCTCGCAGTGTCCGCAGGGCGCGGTGTCGCTCGGCACCTACGAAACGTCCAGCGCGCTCAAGCGCGCGGGCGCGGTCAGCGGACTCGACATGACGACCGAGGCCGCCGTCGCCAAGCTCTACTATCTCTTCTCCTGCGGCTACGACAAGGAGAAGATCAAGCAGGCAATGGAAGAAGACCTCCGCGGCGAGATCAGCGTTTCTTAAGCGCTTCGAGCGCTTCCTTCGTGTCAACGTCGCAAAGCTCCGTCTCCGGCGCTTCAAAGAGCAGCAGATCATCTAAATGCCTCTTGATGACCGCGCTGCCGCCGACATCGCCCTCAAGCGATAAAAGCTCAGGAAAGAAGCGGGCAGGGAAGAGGCAGGGGTTGCCCCGCACGCCGTTGTGTCCCAATCCGACGATGTTTTTGCTGTGCGCGCGGAAGAACTCAAGCTCTTGCGCGACGGTCTTGCGCCTGAGCATCGGCTGGTCGGCCACCATGAAGCAGAGCGCGTCACAGTCTGACAGCGCCGCCGTGCCGAGGTGGATCGTCTCGCTCTGGCCGCGCTCGGGATGCTCATTCCGCAGAGCTTCAAAGCCAAACTTTTTGGCGGCCGCTTCCACGTTTTCATGCTGCGTCACGACCAGCACGCGGGAAAAGCTCTCCCGCGGGATCGCATCGAGCGCATGCTCGATAAGCGGCTTTCCGTTTACCATCGCGGCGAGCTTGTTCTCGCCAAAGCGCGCGGCACTGCCCGCCGCCATGACTACGCATCCTATTTTCAACGTGTTATCCATCTAAAATCACCAGTCATTCGTTTCTTTTTCACCAATCGGCAGAAAAAAGCGGATAAAATGGTACATCCGCGATCATTTGTATTATATCACGCATGCAGCACTGTACACGCTGTGCGAAATGTGCTAAAATAATAGCAAAGGAGTTGCAGATTTCGAGCAAAACCGACAAAGCGGCTGCTCGGAACAGGAGGTAGACAGATGAGCAAGGTAGGAAAAAGCGAGATCCGCGTCGATGCGTTCGACAAGGTCACCGGACGCACGAAATACTATGAGGATCGGATGCCGGCCGGTGCGCTCTATGCGCGCATCAAACATTCCACCATCGCGCACGGATTTGTCAAATCAGTCGACAAGTCCGCGGCGGAGGCCATCCCCGGCGTTGTGAAGGTGCTGACCTGCTTCGACGTGCCGGAGCACTGCTTCCCGACGGCGGGCCATCCCTGGTCGATGGACCCGGGGCATCAGGACGTAGCCGACCGCAATCTTTTGAACCGCCATGTGCGCTACTACGGCGACGACGTCGCGGTCGTCATTGCGGAGGATGAGGTCTCGGCCATGCAGGGCGTGCGCGCGCTGAAGGTCGAATATGAGGAACTCCCGTTTGTGCTCGACGTGCAGAAGGCCATGGAGCCCGACGCGCCCTGCATCCACGAAAATTTCCCGGGGAATATCCTGAAGCACACCGATATCCGCAAGGGCAATTATCAGCAGGCGATCAAAGAGCCCGGCCTCATCAAGGTCGAGGGCTGGTACAACACCCCCACCGTGCAGCACAGCCACATTGAAAACCACGGCTGCTACGCTTACGAGGAAAATGGCCGCATCGTCGTCGTGTCCTCCACGCAGATCCCGCACATCATCCGCCGCATCGTCGGTCAGGCGCTCGGGCGTCCGTGGGCGGATATCCGCGTCATCAAGCCCTACATCGGCGGAGGCTTTGGCAACAAGCAGGATGCGCTCTATGAGCCGCTGTGCGCGTGGTGCTCTACGCAGGTGCACGGAAAATGCGTGCGCATCGACTGCTCGCGCGAAGAGACATTCGTCAGTAACCGTGTGCGCCACTCGATCCGCTTCCATATCATCACGTGGCTCCATAAGGACGGCTCGATCGCCGCGCGCAAGGTCGAGTGCTTCTCCAATCAGGGCGCGTATGCCTCGCACGGCCATTCGATCGTCGCCAAGGCTATGGGCTCATTCCCGCAGATCTATCCCTGCGACAATTTCGAGGGCGACGCTTACACCGTGTACACCAACCGCCCCGCCGCGGGCGCGATGCGCGGCTACGGCATGCCGCAGGCGTCGTTCGCGGACGACGCGAACATCGACGAGTGCGCGAAGGCCGTTGGCATGGAGCCGCTCGAATACCGCATGAAGTACATCATGCCCAAGGGCTTCCACGACGGCTTCTCAGGTAACACGAACTACTACGATTCCTTCCGCGAATGTCTGGAAAAGGGGAAGGAGTACATCGAATACGACAAAAAGCGCGAGGAGTATGCCAAGGATATCGGCCCCGTCCGCCGCGGCATCGGCGTGGCGGCCTTCTGGTACAACACGGCGGTGTATCCCATCTCGCTTGAAACGTCCTCGAACCGCATGCTCCTGAATCTCGACGGCACGGTGACGATGCAGTGCGGTGAGACGGAGATCGGGCAGGGCGCAGACACGGCCTATGCGCAGATGACGGCCGAGGCCGTCGGCCTCAAGAGCTATCACGACGTGCGCGTCGTCTCATGTCAGGATACGGACATCACGCCCACAGGCCTCGGCGCTTACGCGAGCCGCCAGACCTACGTTGCGGGCTTCTCCATCCGCCAGACGGCGACGCTCCTGCGGCAGAAAATTCTTCAGTACGCGGCAAAGCTCACCCGTCAGGCGGTCGACAATATGGACATCGTCGACGGCAACATCATCCGCAAGGGCGACGGCATGGTGCTCATGTCGCTGAAAGACCTTGCGATGACCGCGCAGTACAACGCCGCGGACTCCGAGCACATCACCGCCGAGTCGACCTACACCATCCGCAACAATGCCTATTCGTTTGGCTGCACCTTTGCCGACGTCGAGGTGGATATCCCGATGTGCAAGGTGACGCTCAAGAAGATCATCAACGTCCACGACTGCGGCAAGCTCATCAACCCCGCGCTTGCCGAAGCGCAGGTCCACGGCGGCATGTCCATGGCCATCGGATTTGGCATGAGCTAGCAGCTTTTATTCGACGAGAAGA
>OHFD01000681.1_pt1 | contig 10538 bp, 8 predicted proteins | sample 1567451 | NCBI WGS metagenome assembly OHFD01 (sample SAMEA3879588, study PRJEB24766) | human gut metagenome | biome: human-associated habitat; feature: feces | place: USA | collected 1985/1987 | reverse complement strand
AAAACAAGGCCCTTTCTTGTAAATCCGGGCCGTCGGGTGTAGAATATCCAACATACAGGTTTTTCCTTCAAGGAGGCTTTTCAACATGAGAGACGGTTTTATCTCCGTGGCCGCAGGCACCCCCAAAATCCGGGTGGCGGACTGCCGCTATAACGCGGAACAAATTTTTACCCTGATGCGGGAGGCGGACAAGCAGGGGGTGAAGGTGCTGGCTCTTCCGGAACTGTGCCTCACCGGCTACACCTGCGGCGATCTATTCTTGCAGCGCACGTTGCAGCAGGGCGCGCTGGACGCCCTGCAGACCGTGCTGGACGCCAGCCGGGAGCTGGACGTCGTGGCCCTCGTGGGCCTGCCGCTGCTGGTGCGGGGCAAACTGTACAACTGCGCCGCCGTTGTGTGCAATGGCGAGCTGTTGGGCCTTGTACCAAAGCTGCATCTGCCCAACTACGGCGAGTTCTATGAAAAACGCCACTTCATCCCCGGTATGCGTGCGCCGGAGTGCATCACGCTGGCCGGGCAGGAAACGCTGATCGGCACCAACCTGCTGTTTGCCTGCAAGCAGATGCCTGCCTTTGTGCTGGCCGCCGAGATCTGCGAGGATCTGTGGGCGCCTGTCCCGCCAAGCTGCGCCCACGCGCTGGCCGGGGCCACGGTGGTAGCAAACCTCTCTGCCAGTGACGAGACCGTCGGCAAGTCTGCCTACCGCCGGGCGCTCGTCTGCGGGCAGAGTGCGCGGCTGCTCTGCGCCTATCTCTACGCCGATGCCGGCCATGGGGAAAGCACCACCGACATGACCTTTGCCGGACACAATCTGATTGCCGAAAACGGCAGTCTGCTGGCCGACACAGCCCCCTTTGCAGGCGAGGCCGCCGTGACCGAGCTGGATCTTGGCCGCATGGTGCAGGAGCGCCAGCGCAACACGACCTTTATGCCGGAAACAGCTGGCTATACCACGGTAGAATTTGATCTGCCGCCGATCAGCCTTGCCCTGACACGCCCTGTCTCCTGCACGCCCTTCGTGCCGCAGGACGCTACCACCCGTGCCGAGCGCTGTGAGCTGATCCTGCGCATTCAGGCCGAGGGCCTTGCCAAGCGGATGGAGCATACCCACGCCAAATGCGGGGTGATCGGCATCTCCGGCGGGCTGGACAGTTGTCTGGCCCTGCTGGTGGCCGTGCGCGCCTGTAAGGTTCTGGGCCGCGATGCCAAAGACATTGTAGCGCTGACAATGCCCTGCTTCGGCACCACAAAGCGCACCCGATCCAACGCCGAGATTTTGTGTGAGGCGCTGGGCGTGACCTTCGCCGAGATCAATATCACGGAGACCGTCAAAAGTCACTTTGCAGACATCGGTCAGCCTGCCGACAAATATGATGTCACCTTTGAAAACTGTCAGGCCCGCGTGCGCACACTGGAGCTGATGGATTACGCCAACAAGAATGGTGGCTTTGTCATCGGCACCGGCGATCTGAGCGAGCTTGCACTGGGCTGGGCCACCTACAACGGCGACCACATGAGCATGTACGGCGTCAATGCCGGCGTGCCCAAGACGCTTGTGCGGCATATCGTGCAGTATGTAGCAGACACCTGCGGCAGTGACACGCTGCGCGGGGTGCTGCTTGACATTCTGGACACCCCCGTCAGCCCCGAGCTGCTGCCCACCGCCGAGGACGGCACCATTGCCCAGCAGACGGAAAAGCTGGTCGGTCCGTATGAGCTGCACGACTTCTATCTCTACTATGTGCTGCGCTTCGGCTTCAGCCCGGCAAAAATCTATCATCTGGCCCGCACCGCCTTTGACGGCAAGTATGAGCCGGAGGTTCTGCTGGCTTGGTTAAAGAACTTCTATCGCCGCTTCTTTGCCCAGCAGTTCAAGCGCAGCTGCCTGCCCGATGGGCCTAAGGTCGGCTCGGTCACGCTGTCCCCCCGCGGCGACTGGCGTATGCCCAGCGATGCCTGCAACACCCTGTGGATGGCCGAGCTGGAAAAGCTCGAGGTTTGATCTGACTGCAGCAAAAAAGCATCCCGGAGTCATTTTGACTCCGGGATATTTTTATAGGTTTTTGATTTCTGCGCAGAGGGCATCATAGGTGTACAATGTGTTCAGCACCTGCAGCAGCTCCTTTTTGCTAAGCCGCGGCGGAAGGCCCAGCCGATGCAGCAGCGCACGGCGGTTTTCCGCACTGTTGGCCGTGCCGGAGATACCCCAGTCATACAGGTCTGTGTAGGTGATGGCGCGGCTTTTTGCAGCGTCTGCGCGGGGCACAGCACTCTCCAGCGCCGTCGTCAGCCCCTGCAAGATCAATGCATCGGGTACACCCTCAACGCCCAGCAGGCCCTCTTTGCCGGGTTCTGCCTTGCGCGCTTCCTTGCCCGGCAGCGCCGGTACATAGGCCTGCAGGACATGCTCTGCCCCTACCAGACCTGTCACAAAGTGGCGTATCTTAAAGCCTGCCGCATCGGAATCCGTCAAAATGATGAGGCCCTGCACAGCAGCCATGCGCTTGAGCAGCTTTTGCAGCGCAGCGTCCCGGAACACGCGGAATCCGTCCGTTGTCAGGATCGTACCGTCCACGATATTGGCCAGCCGGGCGGCATCGTATTTTCCCTCCACCAGCAGGGCCTGCTCTACTTTTATCATGCTTTCCTCCCGGCCAGCGCCAGCTCACACAATGCCTTCTGCATCAGCAGATCGGCGTCCAGCTTGCTGCTTTTCAGATCGGTGTCCAGCTGCTGCAGGATACGCAGGCAGCTTTCCAGCTGGCTGCGGTTGAACCGCGCCGATGTTTTTTCCGTCGCATTGAGGCGGTAGCTCCAGTTGCCCTTATAGCCGAAATCCTTGGCCACATCCCCCAGACTGCGGCGGCTGCGGCGACCCAGCAGCACGCGGTACAGATCCAGATAATTGCTGATCAGCGCGCCCGTGATCATGATCGGGTCATTCTGCAGCGCCAGCAGCGTCTTGAGCTTTTGCTGCGCCTTATCGGTCTGGCCGCCGGTAAGCAGCTTTACCATGTCAAAGGTATCCGCATCGAGCGTCACAGTGCCCAGCTGGCCAACCATCTGCTGTGTGATCGTGCCGTAGCCGGACAGAGCCGCCAGCTTTTCGATCTCGTTTTTCAAAAGGAACTGATCCTCACCGCAGCGCACCAGCAGGGCAGCCTCCGCCCCCGGTGCAAAGGCAGCACCGGCCTGCTTTGCCCAGTCGCGGGCCATAGCCTGCAGCGCTGCCCCTGTGGGACGGTTGATCTGCACGCAGTACCCCAGCTTTTCGCAGCAGCCGATGAGCTTCTGCTCCCGCTTGCCGGGGCGCAGCTTGCCGTACGCCTCCTCCACGACCCCCGTCATGACGAAGATCGCGTTTTCAGTGTCCGCCAAAGTATCGCAAAGCTCCTGCAGATCCTTGTCAGAGTAGGTCGATGGGCGTATCAGCGGCATAAGCACCAGCCGCTTGCCGCCAAAGAAGGAGATCGTACCCGCTGCCAGCACGATCTCCTCCACCGAGGGGGTCGGGCCGTCCAGCACGGTCGTCTCCGGGTCATCGCGGTTCAGATATTTTAAGGCCTTCTGTGCAGCGGCGTGGACAAGGGCCTCATCCGATGCATAAAAATAGTACAGTGCGCAGCCGGACTGCAGACGTTTTTCAAGTTCTTTTTCACTGTATAGCAATCGTCTGTGCCTCCTCCCAGATCATGCTGCGGCCGGGGCGCAGGGTCAGGCCCGGTGCCTCATCGCCATAGCGCAGCTCGCAGCTTTCGATTTCATCCATCCATTTTGGGTGGCGTACCGCAGTCAGGATCGTATCTGCCTGCACGGCATCGGACAGCGCCCCCGGCGCACAGAGTACATCCACACGGATCGGCTCGGCCAACTGTATGCTGCCCGCCCCCACCGCAATATGGCGGTCGCCGATGCCCAGCACCGCCAGACTCGCGCTTTTATTATGATACAGGTCGAGCGTCAATCCGTCAAGCACCGTGCGGGTATCAAATCCCGGCTGGGCCTGCATCGTCACGACCTCTGCCGCCGTAAAGTCCAGTGCCGTAGGTCTGGCGCGCAGATCCACCAGCAGGGCGGGTTCTTGTCTGCTGCGCCCGGCAAGATACCGCTCAACGGCGCTCAGGTTGCTTTCGCCGCCGCGGAAAAGCACCACTGCCTGCCCGTTCTGCACACAGACCACGCAGGGATTGTTGGACGCGCCGACAAGATTTATCTCCACCACATCCCGCTGCATCCATATACCCATAACAACGGCGGCGGCTGTGCAGATCAGCGCAGCAATCGGATACACCCGCATCCCTTTTCCATGCCAGTAGTATAGAGCCAGCGCGCCCAGCACCGCCAGCACAAACAGCGTGTACCGCTGCGGCAGATAGACAGACGCAAACGGCAGTGCCGCACAGCGCTCAACGATTCCGAGCATTGCCTTAAGCCAAAGGCTGAGTGCCAGCCCCGTAAGGTTGACAAGCGGCAGTAAAAACGGCACAGCACTGAAAATCAGCAGCAGGATACCCATCTGCAGGGCGGGCTGCAGCATCCACACGACCAGCACATTGCAGACAATGCCCACAAGACTGGTGGACATGCCATGGGCTACCAGCACCGGCAGGGTGGCAAGGCTGGCGAGTGCTGCCACCTGTACAGGCTCCGCAAGGCGGCAAACCAAACGCAAAGCGGCCGACTTGCCTTGCGCCGCCGCACGCCGCTCAGCCTCGGTCAGAGCCGCCGCAGCCTGCACGCCCAGCACGGCACAGAATGACAGCTGAAAGCCTATATCACAGGGTGCGTAGGCATTCTGCAATCCTATCAGGACTGCGGCAAAGCCAGTCGATGTCAGCAGATCGACAGGCTGCAGAAGAAACTCCCCCGCCAGCGCTACCGCCAGCACCAGCCCCGCGCGCAGCACCGACACCGGTGCCCCGGTCAGCAGCAGATAAAACAGCGCCGCCGCACCGCGCAGCAGGATAAGCGGCTTATAGAACCGCCACCGCCGGCCGAAGCCCAGCAGCCCGCAGAGCAGCGCCAGATGCAGCCCGGACACCGCCAGCAGGTGCGATACGCCTGCGGCGCGGAACGCCTGCTGTACGGCATCCTCAAGGTGACTTTTATCGGCCAGCAGCATCGCCGCCTCCATGCCGTCCAGCCGCTTCGGCAGCCAGCGCCGCAGCACGGCGCTCCAGCGCTGCCGCAGACGAAAAAGTGCAAATCGCGGCGCCTTGCTGGCCGCAAGGCCGCGGTAGCTGCCGAGATATTCCGCCTGCAGGTAGACGCCCTTGCTGTTGCGGCTCAGGCGGTAGCGGTTGTCCGGAAGACTGCTCAGCGCAAAGCTTGCCTCAAAACGCTCTCCCGCGCTTTCCCCGGGGAATGACGAGCATTGCACCCGCAGCCGGGCGGGCTTACCGCTGATCTCAGTCAGCCGCAATGTGCCGCGCAGACGGCTATCACTGTAGGAAGCCTCTGCGTCTGTCTCCACCACAGCTGTACAGGTGACTGTCTGCCCCGCCAGCGCCCGGCAGGGCTGTACAAAGATAAGCGTAAACAGTGCAAACCATGCCAGCCCGCACAGCGCCCCCAGCAGAGGAATCCTTACATCCCTGCGCCTTTTCCAAAATGCCAGCAATGCCAAAAATGCCGCCGCGGGCACACAGACCAGCGGCGGCAGATTGGCCGCAGCAAGCTCAGCCCCGGCAAAACCGAGACCGAACCAACCGAGCTTTCGTTTCATTGCTTAGTGCAGGAAGAGCGGCAGCGGCTCCAGAAAGAAGATGTCTGTGCGCTTGGCGGCATCACCCTCCGCCAAAGCGGCACAGCAGCCCACAACGGTGCCGGTGCTCTTGGCCGCCAGCGTCTCCAGCGCGTGCAGAGAGCCGCCGGTGGAGATGACATCATCCACGATCAGGATGCGCTTGCCATCCATATACTCGATGTCCTTCTTGTCGATGACAAGCTTCTGCTTGCCTGCGGTGGTGATGGACTGGTCCTCAATGATGACCGGCTCACGCATATACAGCTTCGGGCCTTTGCGTGCCGGAATCCAGTATTTTCCGCTCTGGCGTGCCATTTCATAGGCCAGAGGAATACCCTTGGCCTCGGCGGTCAGGATCACATCAAACTCCGGCGCCTTTTTCAGCAGAGCCGCGGCGCAGGCCTCGGTCAGCTCCACATCGCTGAACATGATGAAGGCAGCAATGTCCAGGTGATCATTGACCTTGCAGATGGGCAGTTCACGGGTCAGGCCCGCGATATGCAATGTATAGGTATCTGCCATGATGGTTTTACCTCTCCTTACTTTTACAAATGTGCTGCAGCCTTCGCCATCAGCCCGGAGGCCAAGCGAGGCTGCGCTTGGCCAGCACATGAAAGTGCAGGTGCTTCACGCTCTGGCCGCCGTCCTCACCCACATTGGTGACAACGCGGTAGCCACTCTCATCCACACCAAGCTTGCGGCAAAGCTGCGCAATCACGGCATAGATATGGCCCAGCAGAGCGGCATCATCCTCCGTCAGCGCCGCAGCAGACGCAATGTGGCGCTTCGGGATGACAAGGAAATGCACAGGGGCCTGCGGGTCGATGTCGTAGAAGGCCAGCAGGGTGTCATCCTCATACAATTTGTTTGAGGGGATCTCGCCTGCGGCGATTTTACAAAACAGACAATCCTCCATCCGGAATTCCTCCTTTGCATTGGATTTTATGAAAACCAGATCAATGGTTCATCTCGGTCTTGACGATCTCCGGCACAGCGTTCAGCGCCTCATCGATCTTGGAGGCATCGCGGATACCGGCCATTGCAAAGTCCGGCTTGCCGCCGCCGTTGCCGCCTGCGATGGCAGCGATCTTCTTAACGAGGGCGCCGGCCTTCAGGCCGCGGGCCATGGCATTTTTGGAAACACCGACAGCCATCATCGTCTTGGCACCATCGCTGCCGATCAGAACCGTCACGGCGTTGGGGGCCTTGTCGCGGACCTTATCGACCATATCGCGCAGGGTATCGGCACCGGTACCGGTCAGATAGGCAGAGACGATGCGCACGCCGTCAACATCGGCGGCATCCTCAAACAAACCGTCGATCTTGGAGGCAGCAACCTGTGCCTTGAGGATATCCAACTGCTTGGCAGTTTCCTTCAGCTCGGCGGCCAGAGCCTCGGCGCGGGCCGGAGCATCCTTGAGGTTGTTGGCCTTCAGGGCAACCGCCGTCTTGGCCAGCGTCTCGGTGCGGTCATCCAGCAGGTCGAGCACACCGAAGGCGGTAGTGGCCTCAACACGGCGGATACCGGCGGCCACGCTGGACTCGCTCAGGATCTTGAAGCAGCCGATCTGTGCGGTGTTGGTCACATGGGTGCCGCCGCAGAACTCCGTGCTCCAGCCGCCTGCATCGACAACACGGACGACATTGCCGTACTTCTCACCGAACAGTGCCATAGCGCCCATCTTCTTGGCTTCCTCAATGGGCAGGTTCTTCACGGTGACAGGCAGGGCCTCGTAGATCTTCTCATTCACGCGGCGCTCGACCTCGGCCAGCTCGGCGGGGGTCACAGCGCTGAAATGGGTAAAGTCAAAGTGAGTCAGGCGGTCATCCTGATAGCTGCCGGCCTGATGGACATGCTCGCCCAGAACCTCGCGCAAAGCCTTCTGCAGCAGGTGGGTAGCCGTGTGGTTGCGGCAGATAGCGGCGCGGCGCTTCTCGTCCACAGAGGCAGTGACCTCATCCTCAACATGGATGGTGCCGTCCAGCAGCTCGCAGGTATGGACAAAGTAGCCCTTCGGGGTCTTTTTGACCTGCGTGACCTTCAGCTTGGCATCACCGCTGACAAGGTAGCCGTGGTCTGCGACCTGACCGCCCATCTCGGCATAGAATGGGGTCTTGTCCAGTACGACAAGCACGCCCTCCTTGACCTCGCCGGCTTCATCGGTGGCAATGGCGTCCACAAGCTCCTCACCGTCGGACAGTGCCAGCACCCTGGCCTTCTCGCTCAGCGTCTCGTAGCCGTCAAAGCGGGTAGGCTCTGCCGTCAGCTCACCGAACAGGTCGGCGCTCCAGCCGGAAATATCCTTTGCCAGACGCTCGGCGCGGGCGCGCTCACGCTGCTTGGTCATCTCAATATGGAAGGCTGCCTCATCGACTGCAAGACCAGCCTCCGCAGCAATCTCACGGGTCAGATCGAGGGGGAAGCCGAAGGTGTCATTCAGCTTGAATGCCTCAACGCCGGACAGAACCTTCTCATGCGCCTCCTTCAGGCGGCCCATCATGCCGTTCAGAATGCTCAGACCAGCATCAATGGTACGGCCGAAACGCTGCTCCTCGGTACCGATGACCTTCTTGATATAGGACTCATGCTCGCGCAGTTCGGGGTAGCCTGCCTCGCTGGATTCGATAACCGTGTCTACCAGCTCGGTCAGGAACGGGCGGTCGATGCCCAGCATACGGCCATGGCGCGCAGCGCGGCGCAGCAGACGGCGCATAACATAGCCGCGGCCCTCGTTGGAGGGCAGGATGCCATCGGATGCCATAAAGACCGTGGCGCGGATGTGGTCGGTGATAACGCGGATGGAAATGTCATCCTTCTCGTCCTCGCCGTACTTCTTGCCTGCAATGCGCTCCACATGGTGCAGAACAGCAGCAACGGTATCGACCTCAAACAGGTTGTTGACATCCTGCATGACAACGGCCAGACGCTCCAGACCCATGCCGGTATCAATGTTGGGTCTGGCCAGCAGCTCATAGTTGCCCTTGCCGTCAGCATCGTACTGGCTGAACACAAGGTTCCAGATCTCCATGAAGCGGTCGCAGTCACAGCCGACACCACAGGTGGGCTTGCCGCAGCCGTACTTCAGGCCGCGGTCAAAGTAAATCTCCGAGCAAGGGCCGCAGGGGCCGGAGCCATGCTCCCAGAAGTTATCCTCCTTGCCCAGACGGACCATGTGATCCTCGGGGATGCCGACCTGCTTCGTCCAGATGTCGTAAGCCTCGTCATCCTCCTGATACACGGAAATATACAGGCGGTCGGCGGGGATCTCCAGCTCCTTGGTCAGGAACTCCCATGCCCAGGGGATGACTTCCTTCTTGAAGTAGTCCTGGAAGCTGAAGTTGCCCAGCATCTCAAAGAAGCAGCCATGGCGGGCCGTGATGCCGACACGCTCAATATCCGGGGTACGGATGCACTTCTGGCAGGTAGTCACGCGATGGCGCGGCGGCTCCTCCTGACCAAGGAACCACTTTTTCATGGGGGCCATGCCGCTGTTGATCAGCAGCAGGCTGGGGTCATCCTTCGGCACCAGCGGGAAGCTGCCCAGGCGCAGATGATCCTTCGTCTCAAAATAGTGCAGGTACTTCTCACGCAGTTCGTTCAATCCGGTCCATTGCATAGGTATTGTTCTCCCATCCATAAAATTGCGATCGCGCCGCCACAAAAAAATACAGCCCACGCCCCACTGCAGGGACGAAGGCTGTTATGCTTCCGTGGTACCACCCAGTTTGCGATACGCACTGCGCACCGCCGCTTTGTGTCTGCGTTAACGCCGCAGGTACGCTCAGCTCTACGCCGAAAGCTCCGGGGTGGCTCTGCCGTACTCACGCTGAAAACCTTGCACCGTGCGGTTTTCTCTCTAAGAAGCGGAGTGGCGGCATTGGCCCTTTCATCGCTATTTTTCCTTTTACAGGCTTATTATATGCCGTTTTGCCCGTCTTGTCAACGGTTTTCCGTATAAAAAAGCGCAACTGCGCAAAAGCTACCCGCAGGAGGGTGTGTTTTTATGTCTGACATTTTTACAGAGATCGGGCAGGTCGTGCTGACGAGCCTGCTCTCTTTGGCCGCCATGTTCATTTTTACCCGCGCGGGCGGCAAGCGGCAGATTGCCCAGATGAGTCCGTTCGACTATCTGAATGCCGTCACGGTGGGGTCCATCGGTGCAGAGCTTGCTACAAATCTCGAGCAATGGCTGCGCCCCTTCTCCGCGCTGATTGTATACGGCGTTGTGACATGGTTCGTCCACTACAGTGCCTGCAAAAGCAACCGGATGCGCAGCTTTTGGAGCGGGCGCAGCCTGATTCTGATGGACGGCGGCACGATTTTAAAAGCCAACCTGCAGCGGTGCGCCATCGACCTGAATGAATTTCTCGGCCAGGCCCGTGTAGCCGGATACTTTGACCCCAATGAAATCGAGACCGCGATTCTGGAAACCAACGGGCAGATCAGCTTTTTGCCCAAAAGCCACGTCCGTTCCCTGACGCCGGAGGATATGCAGCTGCACCCTGCCGCCGCCAGTGCCTGGTATGACCTTATCATTGATGGGCAGCTTATGCAGGACAATCTGCGGGCAGCCGGACGCGATGAGCGATGGCTTGATGCCCGCCTTCACGCAGAAGGCATCGGACAGCGCAGCGAGGTGTTCTATGCCGCCTGCGACAAGGGCGATGGTTTCTTTGCCTGCCGCGCGATATAAGGCAATACCGCACAATTCCCGCCTTACGGCTTAAGCACCGCTTCGGCGGCTGCGGCACGGCATCTGCGTTGCCAAAATGCTCGATAATACACAAAGTA
>OHFD01000677.1_pt1 | contig 10559 bp, 7 predicted proteins | sample 1567451 | NCBI WGS metagenome assembly OHFD01 (sample SAMEA3879588, study PRJEB24766) | human gut metagenome | biome: human-associated habitat; feature: feces | place: USA | collected 1985/1987 | reverse complement strand
TGGGTGTGTGTGTTATAATAGCAGAGTTAATGTGGGTCAGTAGATACTGTACCCAAATTCCGCGAAAGGAAGATTTAAGAATTATGGCTTACAGAACCCATAACTGTAATCAGCTGACCTTTGACCAGCTGAACCAAACTGTTTCTCTGGCCGGGTGGGTAGATACCATCCGCGATCACGGCGGCGTGATCTTTGTTGATCTGCGCGACGAGTACGGCGTGACCCAGGTGGTGTTCCACGACGACGCGCTGTTGAAGGGCGTTCGTAAGGAGAGCGTCATCTCCGTGACCGGTAAGGTCGTAAAGCGTGACCCGGAGACGGTGAATAAAAAGATCGCTACCGGCGAGCTGGAAGTGCATGTGACGGAAGTGACCGTGCTGGGCGAATGTACCCGCACGCTGCCCTTTGAGATCTCCGAGTCCAAGGACACCCGTGAGGATGTACGGCTTCAGTACCGTTTTTTGGATCTGCGTAATCCCCAGGTGCATGAGAGCATTCTCTTCCGCAGTAAGGTAGTCGCTTTCCTGCGGCAGAAGATGACGGAAATGGGCTTTACGGAAATCACCACCCCGATTTTGACCTGTTCCTCTCCGGAGGGTGCCCGGGACTATATCATTCCCTCCCGCAAGCACGAGGGCAAATTCTATGCACTGCCCCAGGCGCCCCAGCAGTTTAAACAGCTGCTGATGACCTCCGGCTTTGACCGGTATTTCCAAATTGCGCCCTGCTTCCGTGATGAGGACGCCAGAGCGGACCGCTCTCCCGGCGAGTTCTATCAGCTGGATTTTGAAATGGCGTTTGCCACCCAGGAAGATGTGTTTGCCGTGGCGGAAGAGGTGCTGTATGACACCTTCACCAAGTTCTCTGACAAGGAAGTGACCCCGGCGCCCTTTGTGCGTATTCCTTACGCCGAGTCCATGCTGAAATACGGCACGGACAAGCCGGACCTGCGCAACCCGCTGATCATCCATGATCTGACCGAATATTTCAGCACCGTAGAGTTTAAGCCCTTTAAGGGTCGTCCGGTGCGAGGCATCGTGGTGCCGAACTGTGCGGGGCAGTCTAAGGGCTGGTACGAAAAAATGCTGGCTTTTGCCATGAACATTGGCATGAAGGGCTTGGGCTACATCACCGTTCAAGAGGACGGCAGCTATAAAGGCCCCATTGACAAGTTCCTGTCTCCCGAGAAGAAAGAGGAACTGCGCACCATGCTGGACCTGAAAACGGACGACACCCTGTTCTTTATTTGCGACAACATTCGGATCGTCAATGACCTTGCCGGTCAGATCCGTACCGAATTAGGTCGTCGCCTGGATTTGATCGACAAGGATCGGTTCGACTTGTGCTTTATCACCGACTTCCCCATGTTTGAGCGGGACGATGACGGCAAGCTGATTTTCACCCACAATCCGTTCTCTATGCCCCAGGGCGAGATGGACGCGCTGCTGCACCAGGAGCCCACGGAGATTAAGGCTTATCAGTATGACATTGTGTGTAACGGCGTGGAGCTGTCCTCCGGCGCTGTGCGTAACCACCGCCCGGATGTGATGATCAAGGCCTTTGAGATGGCCGGTTATACTGCCCAGGATGTGGAAGAGAAGTTTGGCGCGCTGTTTAACGCATTCCATTACGGCGCACCGCCCCATGCAGGAATGGCGCCCGGCGTAGACCGGCTGATCATGCTGCTGCGGGATGAGGACAACATTCGCGAGGTAATCGCATTTCCTATGAACTCCAATGCCCAGGATATGCTGCTGGGCGCACCCAACACCGTTAGCGAAATGCAGCTGCGAGAGGCACACATTAAGCTGCGCCGCCCGGCACCGAAAGCGTAACGGAGCGTATAGAACGATAGATAGATCGAGGTTAGCGTATGAAGATCACACCGGAACTGATCCAGTATCTGGAGAGTTTGGCCAGAATTGAATTGACCCCTGCGGAGGAAGCCACCGTTGGCGACCAGTTGCAGGAACTGCTTACTTATATCGACACCTTGAGCCAGCTGGACACCGACGGGGTAGAGGCCAAGAGCCACTGCTTCCCGGTGACCAATGTGTTCCGCAAGGACCAGGTGGAGGTGCACATGACCCCGGAAGAAGTGGTGGCCAATGCACCGGAGAGCCAGGACGGCGCCTTTGTGGTGCCTAAGACGGTAGAGTAAGGAGGGCGCAGCATGAATGTTTTTGAATGGAGTGCAGCCGAGCTGGCGCAAAAGATAAAAGCAGGCGAGCTGTCTGCGCCGGAGGCGGTAGAGGCTGTCATCGCTGCCATTGACAGCAAGGACGGCACTTATAACTGCTACACCTCACTGAATAAAGAGGCTGCTTTGCAGCAGGCTGAGACGGTACAGAGCCGGATCGACGCCGGGGAGGCATTGTCCCCGCTGGCCGGTGTGCCCATCGGTATCAAAGATAATATCTGTACAAAAGGTCAGCTGACCACCTGTGCGTCTAAGATTCTCACCGGCTTTAAGCCGCCTTATAACGCAACGGTGATTGAAAAGCTGCATGCTGCGGGCATGATCCCTCTGGGCAAGCTGAATATGGACGAGTTTGCCATGGGCTCCACCACGGAGACTTCCTTTTACGGAGCAACCAAAAATCCCTGGAACACGGACCGGGTGCCCGGCGGTTCCTCCGGCGGCGCAGCAGCGGCTGTGGCAGCCAAGGAGGCAGTTGTGGCTTTGGGTTCCGATACCGGCGGTTCTATTCGTCAGCCTTGTTCATTCTGCGGTGTGACCGGGCTGAAGCCCACTTATGGCGCAGTCAGTCGGTATGGTCTGATCGCTTATGCTTCTTCTTTGGATCAGATTGGGCCCATTGCCCGTTCGTCTGCGGATGTGGCGGCGGTGTTTGATGTGATCCGGGGCAAGGATCCCAAGGACGGCACCTCTATGACCGGTGGCCGGTTGGATCTGAACGCTGTGTGGAACGCCAAGGATGTGCAGGGCAAGAAGATCGGTATTCCAGAGGATTACTTCGGTGAAGGTATTGACCCGCAGGTGGCCGCCGCTGTGCGCGCTGCTGCCGACACATTGACCGATTTAGGCGCCACGGTAGAGATCTTTTCTCTCCCCATTGTGAAGTACGCCATTCCCACTTATTATATTATCGCCTGCGCCGAGGCCTGCTCCAATCTGTCCCGGTTTGACGGCATTAAATATGGTTACAAATCGCCGGATGCTCACTCTCTGCGGGAAGTTTACTTTAAGTCCCGCTCCGAGGGCTTCGGTATGGAAGTGAAAAAGCGCATCATGCTGGGCAACTTTGTGCTTTCCAGCGGCTACTTTGACGCTTATTATAAGAAAGCCTTGCAGGCCAAGGGTCTGATCTGTCAGGCCTTTGACGACGCCTTTAAGGCCTATGACTTTTTGCTGGGGCCGGTGGCACCCACTACGGCGCTGCCTATGGGTCAGGGACTGTCCGACCCGCTGGCTATGTACCTGGGCGATATTTATACAGTTATGATCAACATTGCCGGTTTGCCCTCCCTGGCGCTGCCCTGCGGGTTTGACACCCAGGGCATGCCGGTAGGTATGCAGCTGATCGGTCGTCCTTTTGAGGAGGAGACCATTCTTTGCGCCGGTCATGCGTTCCAGAGCGTGACCGACTATCACAAGCAGTCCCCGGTAACGGAAAAGGAGGCGCTGTAATGGAATACAATACCGTTTGCGGTTTGGAGGTCCATACGGAACTTTCCACCAAGACCAAGATTTTTTGCAACTGCTCTACGGCGTTTGGCGGCGAACCCAACAGCCATGTTTGTGAGATTTGCGCCGGTATGCCGGGCACACTGCCGGTGGTGAATGAGCGCGTGGTGGAATACGCGGTGCGCACCGGTTTGGCTACCAACTGCACCATCACCCGGTACAATAAATTTGACCGTAAGAATTATTTTTATCCCGATTTGCCCAAGGCATACCAGATTAGCCAGCTGTATCTGCCCATTTGTCAAAATGGCTATGTGGAGATCACGGACCAAATCAACGGCGGCACCAAGAAAGTGCGGATCAAGGAGATCCACATGGAGGAGGACGCCGGCAAGCTGGTGCACGATGAGTGGAGCGACTGCACGCTGGTGAACTACAATCGCTGCGGCGTGCCGCTGCTGGAAATTGTGTCCGAGCCGGATATTGCCTGCGCCGATGAGGCGGTAGAGTATGTGGAAAAGCTGCGGGCCATCTTGCAGTTCTGCGGTGTGTCTGACTGCAAAATGCAGGAGGGTTCTCTGCGGGCGGATGTAAATGTGTCTGTGATGCCGGTGGGCGCTACTGAGTACGGCACCCGCACGGAGATGAAAAATATTAACTCCTTCCGCGCCATTCATAACGCCATTGAGAGCGAGGCCCAGCGCCAGATCGAGGTGATCGAGGACGGCGGCGCCGTGACGCAGGAGACCCGCCGTTGGGACGACGCCAAGGGCACCAGCTACGCTATGCGCAGTAAGGAGGATGCCCAGGATTATAAGTATTTCCCGGAGCCGGATCTGCCGCCCATTGAATTGTCGGACGAATACATTGACACCATTCGCCAGCAGTTGCCGGAACTGCCGGAGGCCAAAAAGGCTCGGTATAAGAGCGAGTATGGCTTGACGGATTATGATACGGATATGATTTGCTCTTCTGTATCTTATGTGCGACTGTTTGAGCGCACGGTGGAGATCACCGGCAATCCCAAGGACAGCGCCCACTGGATTATGGGCGAGGTGATGAAGCTGCTTAACGACAGCCAAACCTTGCCGGAGGATATGCACTTTAACCCGGACGCTCTGGGTCGTATCATTCAGCTGCAAAATGGCAACAAGATCAGCCGGGACAGCGCCAAGAAAGTGCTGGCTGCTGTGTTTACAGATAATGTGGATCCGGACGAATATGTGAAGCAAAACCAAATGGAAATGGTCAGCGACACCGGCGCCATTCGCAAGGTGGTCCAGGATGTGCTGGCACAGAATGAAAAAGCCGTCAATGAGTACAAGGGCGGCAAGGCTGCTTCCTTCAACTTCCTGATCGGCCAGTGCATGCGCGCGTTACGTGGCAAGGCACCGGCGGCGGAGGTTACCAAGATCTTAAAAGAAATTCTTGGCTAAGCGATAAAGTACAACATCTCGGATATACTATATCCGAGGTGTTTTTTTATGCACAAAAAAGGAAAGACCGTCTCCTTTGCAGATCCGCCGGTGATCACCGGTCACGCCGGCGTGGCAGGTAAAAAAGAGGGGGAAGGCCCCTTGGGCGGAGACTTTGACGCGGTGTTTGCCGATACCACCATGGGGCAGCAGTCCTTTGAACTGGCCGAGTCCGCCATGCTACGGGATGCCATTTTGCGGGCGCTGTCGGCAGCGGGCAAAAGTCCGTCCGATGTGGATTTTATCCTAAGCGGCGACCTGCTGGATCAATGTATGGGCTCTGCCTTTGCCATTAAGGATTTGGACATTCCTGCCATTGGACTGTATGGCGCATGTTCCACCATGGCATTGTCCTTGGGTGTGGGGGCTATGCTGATTGATGCCGGGGCCAAGTGCTGTGTGGCAGGAACCTCTAGCCATTTTTGCTCCAGCGAGCGGCAATTTCGCTTTCCTCTGGAGTATGGCGGTCAGCGTCCGCCCAGTGCCCAGTGGACGGTGACCGGCGCCGGCAGTGCAGTGCTGGAAAGCAAGGGTGAAGGCGTGCGTATACGGGCGGTGCATATTGGCACCATTACCGATTATGGCATTACGGATGCCGGTAATATGGGCGCAGCTATGGCGCCGGCGGCTGCCCGCACCATTCATGACCTGTTGGAGGACAGCGCCACCACCCCGGCAGACTACGATCAAATTGTCACCGGGGACTTGGGCGCAGTGGGCACCAAGCTGCTGTACCAGCTGATGGAGCAGGATTGGGGTATTCAACTGGCGGGTCACCACAAGGACTGTGGCATGATGATCTATGATCTCAAGAGTCAGGATGTGAATGCAGGCGGCTCCGGCTGTGGCTGCGGCGGCTCGGTGCTGTGCAGCCATATTTTGAAGAAAATGGAGCAGGGTGCGCTGCGCAAGGTGCTGTTTGTGGCCACCGGCGCGCTGATGTCGCCCACCAGCACCAAGCAGGGCAACTCCATTCCCGGCGTGGCCCACGGCGTGGTATTGGAGGTGTAAGTGTGAAAACCCATTATGTAAAGGATATTCACGTGCTGTCTGCCTTTCAGCAGACCATTCGGGCTATGCAGATCCTCATTCTTGTGCTGCGGGTGCTGGCGGTGGCCTTTTTGGTGCTGCAGAGCATTACCCTAATGCGGGATAACGCATAGGCGCTTTATATATATAATAATAGGTATAGAAAAAGCGCACGGTTTTGGCCGTGCGCTTTAAACATTTTAGGCTTATTTCACAGTGTCGTCCTGCTGGTCTGCGGTTGTGGGGGCTTCTGCGGTGTCGGGCTGTTTCTCTGCTTTTTCCGTCTCGCCCCGCTTGCGCAGGGATTTGAATTCCAGCTTGGTCTTAATGGTAGGGGGCTGGTAATCCACGCCGCAGCGTTCGCATAGGGCTTTTTGCACAGTTTCCAAGGTGCTCTTTTGGCACAGCCCCAGGTCCAGCAGCACCGTGGTGTCGTCCGTCAGGGTCAGGGTCAGCACTGCGTGCCGGTCAATAAAGTTCTTGACCAGACTGGGTGCTTCGTCCTTGTAGCCGGTAATATCCTTGATCTGATCGTAGGCGTACACATTGTCTTTATCCATGCCGGTAAATTCAAAGTCCGTGGCGCGTAGCAGCAGGCCGTTCTTTACCGTCTCCTTGGTGGTGAGCACGGCGATCACAATGGCTGCGATCTCAATGATAGCAAAGATTACGGTCATGCCGGTGCGCATCTGGGTCAGCCGATAGACGGCAAAGACACCATAGCCAATCACCGCCAGGTCCAGCAAGATCACAACTGCTAAGGTCATTGGGGACAGAATGCGAATAAACTTATCTTTCATTTGAATCATCTCCAGTAAAGATTTGTGTGATGGGTCGGGTGTCTGCGGTGAACACCTTGCCGTCCAAATGAGCAATGGTGTAGTCCGCCGGCACATGGAAGATCAGCTTGTAGCTGAGCAGCGCCTGGCGGTAGCGGCCGTGTGTGTTGCCGTACTTACCGTCCCCGGCCAGGGGACAGCCTATGCCTGCCAGTTGTGCACGAATTTGGTGGGTGCGCCCGGTGTACAGTTCTACCTCCAGCAGCGCCCGGTTCGCCTTGGTGTCCAGTACGCGGTAACCGGTTTTGCATGCCATGCGGTCGGGGGCGGGCGCGTCATACAAGGTGACCTTGTTCTTTTTCTCGTCCTTGTGCAGGTAGGCGGTGAGGGTGTCCGCTGTTTTGGGTGGGATCCCTTCCGTGACGGTCAGGTAGAATTTTTCAATCTTGCGCTCCCGTATCAGCGCCGTTATTTCCCGCAGTGCCGGGGCGGTCTTGGCTGCGATCACCAGCCCGCCGGTGTTGCGGTCAATACGGTTGGCCAGCGCCGGGGCAAAGCCGGAGTCCTCCGGCGACCACTGATTGCGCTCATACAAATAGCGTTTGACCCGGGCAATCAGCGTGTCTATATACTCCTTGCCGTTTGGGTGGCAAAGCAGCCCCTGGGGCTTGTTGAGGATTAATAGGTTCTCGTCCTCGTACACCACATCCAGCGCCTTGGAGGCGGAGAGAAAGTCATAATACACCGTCTTTTCCGCCAGCACATCGTCCGGTAGATACAGGGCCACTCGGTCACCGGTAGAGAGTACCTGCTCCGGGGTGCAGCGCTTTTTATTGACCTTAATATTCTTTTTGCGTATTTCCTTATACATCAGCGACCGGGGCAGAGAGGGAAAGGTGCGCCCCAGGTAGCGGTCCAGCCGCCGACCGGCATCGCCGGGGGTGATTTGCTTTTCTTTCATACGCTCATTATAACGGATTGAACGCCAAAAGTAAAGCCCACGCACCGGGGGCGCAAAATTTGCCGAAATGGACAAAAAGCCAGGGGAACATTTGTTCAAAATTGGCAGGATAACCAGTTGTATTTGGCGATATGACCGTGTATAATAAACACTGTATATACAGTTTTTGACAAAAGTGTTTGCACGCCTTCTATGCGGGCAGACGGGAGCGAGAATGGAACAGTTTAAGCTACACAGCAAGTTTAAGCCCACCGGCGATCAGCCGCAGGCAATTGAGAAGTTGGCCCGGGGCGTGCTGGACGGTATGAAGGAGCAGACCCTGATGGGGGTCACCGGCTCCGGCAAAACCTTTACCATGGCCAATATTATTGAGCGGGTGAACCGGCCCACTTTGGTGTTGGCGCATAACAAAACCTTGGCCGCCCAGCTTTGCAGCGAGTTTCGGGAATTCTTTCCGGAAAATGCGGTGGAGTATTTTGTTTCCTACTACGACTACTATCAGCCGGAGGCTTACGTGCCCACAACGGACACTTATATTGAAAAGGACTCAGCCATTAACGACGAGATTGACAAGCTGCGCCACAGCGCCACGGCGGCACTGTCCGAGCGGCGGGATGTGATCATTGTGGCCTCCGTGTCCTGTATTTATTCCATCGGCGACCCCATTGATTACCGGAATATGGTGATCTCTTTGCGCACCGGTATGGAGTGGAGCCGGGACGCGCTGATTGAAAAGTTGGTGGCTATTCAGTACGAGCGTAACGACATTAACTTTGTGCGCAACAAGTTCCGGGTGCGGGGCGACACGCTGGAGATCTTTCCTGCCGGCAGCAGCGGCACCGCTTTGCGGGTGGAATTTTTTGGGGACGAGATTGACCGGATCTGCGAGATTGACCCGCTTACCGGCAAGATCAAGGGTGTGCTGTCCCACGCCTGTGTGTACCCGGCCTCCCACTATGTCGTGGGGCGGGAAAAGATGGAACGTGCTTTGAACCAAATCTATCAGGAAATGGTGGAGCGGGTGGCCTACTTTGAAGAAAAGGGCAAGCTTTTAGAGGCCCAGCGGATCAAAGAGCGCACCATGAATGATATTGAAATGCTGCGGGAGACCGGCTTTTGCAAGGGCATTGAGAACTACTCTGCGGTAATGAGCGGGCGCAAGCCCGGCCAGCCGCCTTTTACCCTGCTGGATTATTTTCCAAAGGATTTTTTGCTGTTTTGCGACGAGAGCCACGTGATGCTGCCCCAGGTGCGGGGTATGTACGGCGGCGACCGCTCCCGCAAGGCCAGCCTGATCGACTATGGCTTTCGGCTGCCCTCCGCTTTTGACAACCGGCCGTTACAGTTTGACGAATTCTACGGCAAGATCAATCAGGTGATCTTTACCTCTGCCACCCCCGGCGACTTTGAGCGGGAACGCAGCGCCCAGATCGTGGAACAGGTGATTCGTCCTACCGGGCTGCTGGATCCGAATATTACCGTTAAGCCCACCGAGGACCAAATGGACGACCTGGTGTCCGAGATCAACCTGCGAACCCAGCGGGGTGAGCGGGTGCTGGTGACTACCCTCACCAAGGCCATGGCCGAGGATCTTACCGAGTATTTGGAGGGATTCTCCATCAAGGTGCGGTATATGCACCACGATGTGGATACCATGGAGCGTATGGAGATCATTCGCGATCTGCGCCTGGGCGAATTCGATGTGCTGGTGGGGATTAACCTGCTGCGTGAGGGACTGGATATTCCGGAAGTGAGCCTGGTGGCGATCCTGGACGCGGACAAAGAGGGATTTCTTCGGTCCGAGACCAGCCTGGTGCAGACCATCGGCCGTGCCGCCCGCAACGCCAACGGTGAGGTGATTATGTATGCGGACAGCGTGACCCCCTCCATGGAGCGGGCCATTCGAGAGACGCTGCGCCGTCGCACCATTCAGGAGGCGTATAACGCCGAGCACGGCATTGTGCCCAAGACCATTAAAAAGGATGTGCGGGATATTTTGGAGATCACCTCCAAAGCCCCCGCCGACGGCAAGCAAAAGAAACTTACCAAGAAAGAGCGGCAGCTGCTTATCGACCGTTTGCGGCGGGAGATGCAGGAGGCTGCCCGGCTGCTGGAATTCGAGCACGCGGCGTTCCTGCGTGATGAAATTCAAAAACTGGAACAGGAGGGAGAGCGCAAGCTGAAATGATAAAGAACATTGTGGTAAAAGGTGCCCGCGAGCACAACTTGAAGGGCGTCGACCTGACTATTCCCCGCGACGAGCTGGTCGTCATCACGGGCCTTTCCGGCTCCGGCAAGTCCAGCCTCGTCAACGAGATCATCCACAAGAAGCTGGCGTCCGCGCTCAATCACGCGCGGATGCGGCCCGGCAAGTTCCGCGCCATCGAGGGGCTGGAGCACCTCGACAAGGTCGTCGCCATCGACCAGAGCCCGATCGGGCGCATGCCGTCGTCCAACCCGGCGACGTATACGAACCTGTTCAACGACATCCGCGACCTGTTTGCGTCCACCTCGGACGCGCGGGCGCGCGGCTATGGCCCCGGCCGGTTCTCGTTCAATACGAAGGGCGGCCGCTGCGAGGCGTGCAGCGGCGACGGCCTTGTGAAGATCGAAATGCACTTCCTGCCGGACGTTTACGTCCCGTGCGACGTGTGCCATGGCGCGCG
>OHFD01000674.1_pt1 | contig 10572 bp, 6 predicted proteins | sample 1567451 | NCBI WGS metagenome assembly OHFD01 (sample SAMEA3879588, study PRJEB24766) | human gut metagenome | biome: human-associated habitat; feature: feces | place: USA | collected 1985/1987 | reverse complement strand
TAGAGCACCACGCCATTGCAGAACTTGCAGTAGTGCAGGACGCTCCTGCCCTCGGGGGAAAGCTTTTTGTAGTACCAGTCCACCACGACGCTCTTGTCGCTGGTATCAAGGCCGCCGTCGTGGATGTAATGCGGCACGTCCAGCACGCTGGCAGTGTGTCCGGCCAGCTGGGGCCAGCGGCTTTCCAGCTGAGCCGTGTCGGCCAGACTCAGCGAGAAAAAGTGGGGCGACGCCTGAATATCGTCCACGCCCGGCTCCCAGTAGAGCATCAGCAGGTTCATGGGCCGGATGGCGATCTCGCCCACACCGCCCCGCTGCTCCGAATCCCAGAACACGCCTTTGACTCCGGTTCCCTGCTTGAGCTTGTGCCACCAGGTGTCGCTGTACACCTGCTCATAGTCAGCCTGTTCCAGCACCACGGGCAGCACACTGGAAAGCGCCTGTGCCGCTGCCTCGTCGTCCTCGGCACGGGGCAGGACGTTGGGACTGGGGTAGTTGTCCATCGCGTCGGCATGCTTGTTGGCGATGGAGTTGAACAACCAGCCGCTGGACGGCTGGGGTTTGCCCTCCATCATGGGGTTCTGGTAGTTCTTCCAGTGTCCCATCCGGAACCACAGCTCGTTGTCCACAATGCGCTTGTCCAGCGCTGCCTTTCCGGCCTTGTATTTCTGTAAAATGGCAGTGGCTTCGGCCACTTCTTCTGCCCCGATGGGGGGCTTTTCATCGATCATTGCTTACTCCTTTCTTGTTAGCTTCCTCACCCTCTCAGTCTCGCTCCGCTCGCCCACAGCCGGGTTGCGGCTCCCAGCGTCTGCTTCACTCTGTTCGCATCCTTGCTGGCCGCTGCCCCAACAACTCCTCCCTCAATCCGCCGCTGGCGGCGGTCGTCGTCGTTGCTCCCAAAGTGGGAGCTTCTGACGAAACTGCAAACTTTGCAATAACTGCCAAGGCCTCGCCCTTCGGGAGAGGTGGCAGCGCGCCAGCGCTGACGGAGAGGGTGAGCCGCCTATACCCTGTAAAATCTTGCCCTCCGGTGCAGCTCCAGCGGATCATCCCCCACCGGAGGCTGCGCAGTCTGCCGGGGCGGGGAGATGGGATTTTCCATCAGCACATAGCGGCACTCGTCATAGATATGGTCCTCCTGCCGGGTGTCGATGTCCTCCACATTGCTCTCGTCATAGACCAGGTTCGGGAGGGTGCGGATGAAGTGCCTGCAGGTGTTGAACACCTGAAACATGGGCCGCCCCTCCCCATCGAACGCCAGCCGGTAGTGGAACTGCATCTTCCCCGCCAGGCGGGTGTGGTCACCGGGGACCCAGTGGAGAAAATGGGGGCCTCGCTCCATCATGGCGGCAATGCTCTCGCCCCGGCTCTCATCAAAGATAGCGGGGTCAGCCACCCCCAGAATGGTGCGGCCCTTGAGCATCGGGTCGTTCTGCTCTGCCTCCCGGATCCGCCTTGCCTGCTCCACCGGGTCGATGCGCAGGCCCTCGTTGGGGCGGCCCGTGCAGCCGTACAGCTCCTTGATGCGGTAAAGCCTGCCCTCCTCATCCGCCGCATACCACCCCACCGAGAACGGCTTCGAGAAACCGAAATCGTACCCCCGGTAGATCTTCCAGTGTCTGGGGATGGCAAAGGGCGCAATGACATGGGTCCAGCGCTGGTCCTGATAATGCCCCGGGTCGTTCCGCCACTCGGTGAACACCTGCCCCGAAAAGCTGTCCCAGCTGCCATAGAGCAGGGCCTGCTTTTCCGCTTCGGGCAGGCTTGCCAGACTGGCAAGGTAGTCCGGGTCATTTTCCAGCAGGGCGGGGTTGTCGAACACGCTGGACGGAATAAACACCCTTGCCCGCTCCAGCACCTTCTCGGTTCCGTCCGGCATCCGCACCGGGAACTGCTCCACGATGGGGGTGCCGGGCGGGGCAGGCGTGATGAACCGGGCTTTCACCCAGCCATGCCCCACACCGCCGGGATTGGTGGTGGCCCGCAGGTAGACCCGGGTGCCCGGGCCGGTAGGGCGGTTGCGGCTCATCATATAGCTGTACTCTTCCCACTCGAAATGGGTCAGCTCATCGAACCCGATAAAGTCGAAGGCCTTGCCCTGATAATTTGTGCGGTCCTTGGTGTACTGCATGGAGCCAAAGTAGATCTTTGCCCCGCTGGGGAACACCCACACATGGCTGGTGGCGTTGTACTGCGCCGTGGGAAAAGCCCGCTTGTAGTAAGCCATGCTCTTGTCCACCAGATCACTGAGCTGGGGGTAGGTCTTGCGCAGGATGAGCCCCCGATAGTGGGGGATGTGCACCTGCCGCAGGGCCTCGATCACCAGCGCGTCACTCTTGCCGCCGCCTGCCGCGCCCCCGTACAGGGCTTCTGGTTCCGGGCGGCGCATGAACTCCGCCTGCCGGGGCTGTGGCCGCCATACGATCTCTGCATTCATACGTCCTCCACGGCTGGCAGAAGCACCACGCCGCACGCCCGGGCCTCGGCATCCGCGCCCTGATCGTTCAGGGTCTTGGCCACTGCGGCCAGATCCTTCAGCACCGCCGTAGCCTCCTTGAGCCCTTTCATCAGGGCGGGGTCAGAGCCATCGGCACGCTGGACCTTCTGCCGGGCGTTCAGTTCCTTGACCTCCTGCGCCAGCATGGTGCTCAGGGTGTCGGTGGCCTTGTGCAGGCTGGCAAGGCTCTTGTCCCTGCCCGGCTGTTTTGCTTGCGCCATCCTGTGTTCTCACATCCTTTCTGTTTGGCTTGGCACAAGGATACCAGCTTTTCGTCCCCTGCAACAGCGCGCACTTTCGCAGGGCCGTTTTGTACTTTTAGTGTCATAGAATCCCATCCGTATAAAATAATCTATCATTTTTCATCGCTGTATCGCGCCGTGCAGAAATCTCCGTTTTTCTCCCGGATTTTTCACGCGCAGACACATCAGGTGCGTAAAGCGCCTTTTGCGCAAAAAAGCAGGCACTCCGCCCGCCCCGTCCGGGGCAAAGGCAGAGTGCCTGCTTTCGTTACAGATTCAGTTTCGGTTCTGCTTACAGGGTCTCGATGCGGTCAAACAGCTGCTTGCCTGCTTCCACAGCGTCCTTGCTGCCAAAGGCCACACGGGTGGCGTTTGCCATCCGGTCTGCAAGGTCTGCAGCCTGTGCCCGGATCGTTTCAGCTGTCACGCTGCACATGGCCTTGCGGTCCGCGGCCAGCATGGCATCGGTGATGCCGCAGAAGTACCGGCGATCCAGCTCCTTGGCCTCAGCGTTGGGCTTTTTGGGCGAATCCATCTCGGACACCGCACCCACGATGAACTCGGTCAGGTCTTTTTCGGTGTACTCCCGGCCTGCCAGCACCTCGGGGGCCTTGGCAAAGGTCTCGTAGCTCTCGGTCAGGTGGGGGTCACGATAGGTGTACAGTCCCTCGGTCTGGGCACGGGTCAGCATTCCGGTGCCGTAAGCGCCGCCCACCTCACGGATGTTGTGCCACAGGTATTCGTAGCTCATAATGCGGGCCAGCACCCGGCGGTCGGCCTGCCGTTCCATGGGCCAGGTCAGGATATCATAGTTCACGCCGCCGTCAATGATAAAGGCCTCGTTCACGGGGGCCGTCAGCACCTCCGTGTAGGGCTTGGCCACGGTGCGGCCCTGGGCGGCAAAAGCACTGCCGGGCAGCAGGGCACGCAGCTTTGCCAGCGCTTCCTCACTGCCATGCAGGCTGACGGTCAGGGCTGCATGGTTCAGCACCTTTTCCCGCACCGCTTCCAGCTTTTTGCCCATGGCGGCCCAGTCGGCCTGTTCCAGCAGGCCGCACAGGAAGTGGTACCCGGTCACGCCGCTGCACCGCTCACTCAGGGCATACTCCACTGAGTAGTGGGCGGCGGCACGCACGGCAGCGTACTGGTTGCCCTGCCGGATGAACTGCTGCTCCATGTTCAGCTTCTGCTGGCTCAGCACCCGGGCAAAGGCTTCCTCGGCCTTGGGGCCGGTCAGGCAGGTCTTGTAGAGGTACTCACTGCCCAGCGCAATGGCCTTATCCAGATTCCGCTCCAACAGGCTCATGTTCCAGGTGAGCTTTGCGTGGCAGGGGCTGCCCTCCTGCCGCCCGGTCCAGAAGCTGATGCAGGCCATGCTGTTGCCCAGCCAGGTGGCGCGCTGGGTCTGCAGCTCCCGGGCAGTGTGCTCCGGGGTATCCAGCTCGTCCAGAATATCGGTCAGCAGGTCAAGATACTGCACCTCCTCCGGGGTGCACTCGCCCAGGTCGTAGTAGAAATTCAGATACAGGCTGCCCTTGGAGGGGTGGTGCAGCAGCTCCGCACCGGCCAGCGGTCCCACCGTACCGGCAGCGCTCCTGTCACCGTTGCCCAGGTCGGCCACGGTCAGCGGATGGTCCAGCACCAGCTTGCCGTCGTTGCGGGCAGGGGCAGCATCTTCTTCGTTCTTCTTGGGCAGGGCCGGGGTCTGGATCACCTGCACCGGCTCGGCCAGCAGCAGATCCTTCAGCAGGTCATTGAACCAGCCGGTGGAGAGCTTCTCCCGCAGAGAAGCAAACAGCTTGTCGGTGTGGAGCAGCAGGGCCGGGTCTCCGGTGTGGAGCCAGCCGGTGGCGGCATAGATGGCATCCAGCACACCGTCGGGCAGGCTGCCCGGGCGCTCCAGAGAGGCAAACTCCATGGCGTTCAGGCTGGCCAGCAGCAGTTCCTCGGGGATGCCCCCTGCCAGCAGGTCGGTCACGGCCTGTTTCACGCCAGCTGCAAATTTGGGGGCAGTCTCTGCGGTGGCCCCCCGCAGCACCAGCTCCAGCGTGGGCTGCAGGGTGCTGTCGTCAAAGCCAATGTCAATATCCGCACCCAGCTTCTGCTCCAGCAGAGCTGCCTTCAGCGGGGACTGGTTGGTGCCCAGCAGGGCATCCAGCAGGATCTCCACGCCCAGCTGGCGCTCCCGGTCAGCAAACGCGCCGGTGTACCAGGCCAGCGCACACTGCACCTGATCCGGCTCGGGGTTTTCGGTGTAGTACGGGATGTGCACACGCACACCGTTCTGCTGGTCCTGCACCGTCAGCCGGGGGCGGCTGGTGCCCTTGGGCATCCTGCTCAGATAGTGCTCATCCAGAAACGCCAGCTTCTCGGCCATATCCATCTTGCCGTACAGGGTGATGCAGCAGTTGTCGGCACTGTAATGGCGGCGGTACACCCGCTGGTATTTTTCATAGGTCAGGGTCGGGATGGATGCCGGGTCGCCGCCGGACACAAAGCCGTAGGCCGTATCCGGGAACATGGCCCGCTCCAGCGCGTTCTGCAGCTGCGCGTCCGGGGAGGCCAGCGCACCCTGCATCTCATTGTAGACCACACCGCTCACCGTGCCGTCCGCGTCCCGGTGCCAGCCCTCCTGCTCGAACACGGCCTTGTCCACCATGGCCAGCGGGCAGAACACCGCGTTCAGGTAGACGTCCATCAGGTTCTTGAAGTCGGTCTCGTTGGGAGTGGCGAAGGGATACACGGTCTTGTCCGGGAAGGTCATGGCGTTCAGGAAGGAGGCCATACTGCTCTTGAGCAGCTGCAAAAAAGGCGAGGTCACAGGGTACTTCTCGCTGCCCGCCAGCACCGAGTGCTCCAGAATGTGGAACACACCGGTGTCGTCGGAGGGGAAGGTGCCGAAGCCGATGCCGAACGCCTTGTTGGTGTCCTCGTTCTCCACCAGCAGGACAGTGGCCCCGCTCACATCGTGGTTCAGAACCGTCAGCACACCGTGCTGCTCCGGGCAGTCCTCGCGGCGCACCAGCGTATAACCGGGATAGTTCATGTTGTTTCTCCTTTGGGTCATATTTTTTCAAAGTGTTTGGCCCTATTGTACCACGCCTTCCGGTAAGACGCAACGAACAAAAAAAGGCCCTCCCAAAGGGAAGGCTCTTGCAGTTAAACCCCACCGTCATCCCTGCGGGATGCCACCGCCCCTGGTAGGGGCGGCCTTGGCAAAGAGGTGATGCTTTACGTTATGCCAAGGGCCCCACTACTAGGGGGGCTGTCACCGCAGGTGACTGGGGGATTAAATTCACTTTTGATCCGACACCCGGAACAGCACGAATCCCACAACGAACAGCACGATCAGGCTGCCCACGCCCACATTGGCGCTGCCGGTCAGCTGGCTGCCCACACTGACGATCATGGTGCCCAGAAAGGATGCGCCCTTGCCGCAGATATCGAACAGGCCGAAGTACTCGCCCGATTTTTCCGGCGGGATGATCTTGGCAAAATGGCTCCGGCTCAGCGCCTGGATGCCGCCCTGGAACATGCCCACCACAACGGCCAGCACCCAGAACTGCCACTGGTGCTTCAGGAAAAAGGCAAACAACGCAATGCCTGCGTAGGCTGCGATGCAGACCGGGATGAGGGTGCCCGAGGGGTATTGCCCGCTCAGCCGCCCGAACACCAGTGCCGAGGGGAAGGCCACGATTTGGGTGACCAGCAGCGCCAGCAGCAGGCCGGTGGTGTCCAGCCCCAGGGCCGTGCCGTAGGCCGTGGCCATATCGATGATGGTGTACACACCATCGATGTAGCAGAAAAAGGCCAGCAGGAACCAGAACACCTGCCTGTCCTCTTTCAGGTGGCGGAGGGTGTGGCCGATGCGGGCAAAGCTCTGCCGGATGGCATGTTCCTGCACCTCCACAAAGTGCACCTGCTTATACTGGCGCAGCAGGGGCAGGGTGGTCACCAGCCACCAGACGGCGGTGATCAAGAGGGCAAGGTTCAGCGCCGTCATCTGGGAGATGCCGATGCTCCCGGCCCCCAGCACCAGCGCCAGACAGACCACAAAGGGCACACAGCTGCCAATGTAGCCCCAGGCATAGCCTTTGGAGGAGACCTCATCCATCCGGTCCGGCACAGTCACATCGCTGAGCATGGAGTCATAGAACACCAGACTGCCCGAAAAGCCCACCTTGGCAAAGATGAAGATGAGCAGGAACGGCAGCCAGGTGCTTGCCATCCCCATGGCGCAGCAGCCGATCACACCCACTGCCACGCAGAAGGTGAAGATGGGCTTTTTGAAGTTGCGGGTATCGGCCAGTGTGCCAAGGATCGGGCTGAGCACCGCCGTGATGACTGTGACAGCCGAGGCTGCATAGCCCCAGTAGGCCAGATACTCCACCGAGCTCAGGCCGCCCCCCTCAGCCAGTGCGTTGAAGAAGATGGGGATCAGCGTTGCCACCAGCAGCACAAACGCCGAGTTGCCCACATCGTATAAGATCCACGCCCGTTCCAGGCTGGTCAGGCAAAATTTTCGCTTTGCTTCGTTCATTTGCATTCCTCTCAAAATTCTCCGAAGGTGTGGTCATAGGCCTTGTCCAGCGGTGCGCCGTTGGAGAGCCCTTCCACATATTCCGTGATGAGCCGCACTGCCAGCGGGAGAGCCTGCTGATACAGCGCTTCCAGCTCTTTGTCGCTGGCCTCGCACCGGGGATTGGGCTGGAGGTTCGCCACCAGCCCGTGCATGACATCATAGGTACCTGCCGCTTTCAGGGCCGTCAACACCACCCAGCGCTTGACCGGGCTGGTAGCCTGCAGCAGATGGTGCACCCGCACCATGCCCCGCATGGCTCCATAGGTCTCGTCTGCCGTGACATTTTCGTAGAACGGCGCAATGATCTTTGCAAACTCCCGGTTGGGGCGGATATGCCCCGCCGTGAAAAAGTGCATCGGGTCAAGCCCGTCCTCCCGCATCAGCTGGTTGTCAAACTCCGTCTCGATCTCGCAGTGGCTCACACCGCTTTCCCGGGTGTAGCGCTCCACATAGGGGTGGCAGGTGCTGTCCAGTGCAAAGTGGCAGACGAACCCCAGCGCATAGGCCAACGCAGCATTCTTGTTGCGGGCCGTATTCACCACACCCCGGGCCCGGGTAAAGAACACTCGGCCCGGCTGCTCATGCATGGCGTTGCCCAGCCGGTTCACGGGGTTGGACTGCAATGCCCGGTAGTAGAACATCAGGTCAGGCCCGTGCAGGCCCATATCATACAGCGGCCGGTACGGGGTGATCTTTTCCCGCAGCTCCCTGGGCAGCTGCACCAGAACATCCGCACCAAAGCGGCGGTGTGCATACGTAGATGGCATATCCTCTCTCCTCCTTTTCGTACCAGAATCAGTATAGCAGAATCCCACCCCCGCCGCCACCCTTCCGGGTCTGATTTGTGTAAAATTTTTGAGATATTTTTCATCACGCCCGTCCCATAGCGCAAAAACGCCCCGTCGGTCTCCCGGCAGGGCGCTTTCGCAGGGTGGTATTGCAGACCAGTTCGGTCTGTGAAACACCCGGCAGCCAAAAGCCGCCGGGCGTTTTTGACCCGGCGGCTTTCACCTACTCCAAACGATCAGTCTTTCTTCACCATCATCTTGCTGGCCTTATAGATATCGCCGCAGCCCAGAGTGATGACCAGATCGCCCTCCCGGGCATTCTGCTTGACCCAGTCAGCGGCAGCCTCCAGGCTGTCCACCAGCACAGAGTTGGGGATCTGCGCCGCCAGCTTTGCGCTGGTAATGGTGGGGTCGTTGGGCTCGCGGCTGCCCATGATGGGGGTGATCACCGTGATATCGGGGATCTTGAACACATCCACAAAGTCGTTGAACAGCATCTTGGTCCGGCTGTATGTAAACGGCTGATGGACTGCGATGACACGATTGTAGCCCAGCTCCTTGGCGGTGTTCAGAGTCGCGCGGATCTCGGTGGGATGGTGGGCGTAGTCGTCCACGACCACTGCGCCGTTGCACTCGCCGTAGACCTCAAAACGGCGGCCTGCCCCCTTGAAGTTCAGGGCAGCGTTGGCGCACTCCTCCACGGTCAGGCCCACAGAGCGGCAGACAGCACACATGGCCAGTGCATTGTAAATGTTGTGGCGGCCCGGCACTGCCAGACGGATGTGGCCCAGCTCATTGGTATCCCACTCCTTCAGATCAAATTCAAAGAAGCCGGGCTTGTACTCCTGCACGTTGACAGCACGGTAATCGGCCGCATTGTCAATGGCAAAGGTGCGCACGCGGCGGTCCAGGGTGTACATGACATCCATGGTGTTCTTGTCGTCCGCATTGGCAAAGATCATAAAATGGGTCATCAGGGCAAAGCGCTTGAAGGCAAACTTCAGCTCGCCCATGCTGCCGTAATAGTCCAGATGGTCGTTATCGATGTTCAGCACCACAGACATATAGGGGGTCAGCTTGAGGAAGGTCTCGGAGAACTCGCAGGCCTCGATGACGATATCATCACCCTTGCCGGCCTTGCCGTAGCCGCCGATAAGGGGCAGCTTGCCGCCGATGACTGCAGAGGGATCACGACCTGCCAGCTCCAGCGCGGTGGTGATCATGGAAGTCGTGGTGGTCTTGCCGTGGGTGCCGGAAACGCAGATGCTGTCCTTGTACAGGCGGCTCACATAGCCCAGCAGAACACTGCGCTCCACAGTGGGGATGCCATAGGAAGCGGCGGCATTCAGCTCCACGTTGTCCTTGGCAATGGCGGCAGAGTAGACCACCAGGTCAGAGCCGATCACGTTGTCCGCAGCATGACCCAGGCTGACCTTCACGCCCATCTCCCGCTCCGAGCGGATAATGCTGCCGTCCAGCACATCGCTGCCGGAGATATCATATCCCTTGGCAGTGAGGATCTGGATCAGCGGATACATACCGCTGCCGCCGCAGCCGATGAAGTGGATCTTTTTTACATGATCCAGCAGATGCATGGTATAATCAGTAACGAACATAAGCAGGCAAACCTCCAATAAACAAACGGCCGCAAGGCAGACCGAATCCATCTTAATTCTTGGGTACTACTTATTATATAATTTTTGGCCGACAAAATAAACAGTTCCGAGCGAATTTTCGGAAAGAACCAGAAACTCCGGCACATTTTTGTGACAACTGTACAGATAGCCCATGGATTTTCGCCCCTTTTGCACACTTCATAAAAGATTTACATTTTACTCCGGATAAATAGATAACGATCTTGAGATTTTTGTGTTATAGTTATAAAGGAAATTTTGCTGCGGCAGCGCCTGCACCGACGTCGGCTGCTCCCGGCACGAAAAGAGGAGACACCTTTTGAACATCAAGATCACCGCCGACAGCACCTGTGATTTGTCCGAAGAGCTGCTGCGGCAATGGAACATTTCTCTGATGCCCATGCACATCCTGATGGGCGACGATACTTATCTGGACGGCGTCACCATTCATCCGGCTGACGTCTTTGCCCATGTGGACGCAGGCGGCCAGACCCCGAAATCCGCTGCCGCAAACCCCGTGGAGTACATCGACTTCTTCGAGCCCTTTGCTAAGGAGTACGATGCCGTCATCCACATCTCGGTCAGCGCCAAGCTTTCCTCCTGTTACCAGAACGCCTGCCTTGCCGCACAGGAATATGACAATGTGTCGGTCATCGACAGCGAGAACATCTGCACCGGTCAGGGCTATCTTGTCCTTCGTGCCGCCAAGTGGGCTGCGGACGGCCTGACGGCCCGGAACATCTGTATGCGCCTCCAGAACCTCGCCAACCGGGTCGAGCTGAGCTTTGTGCTCAACCAGCTCAACTACATGGCCAAGAGCGGCCGC
>OHFD01000669.1_pt1 | contig 10614 bp, 8 predicted proteins | sample 1567451 | NCBI WGS metagenome assembly OHFD01 (sample SAMEA3879588, study PRJEB24766) | human gut metagenome | biome: human-associated habitat; feature: feces | place: USA | collected 1985/1987 | reverse complement strand
ATATGGTGTGCTCCATCTGATCGACGAAATATTTCCCGTCCATCTTGCCATAGCCAATCAGGTTGAAGCACTGCGCCGAAGCGCCGGCCGGATAGCCCAGCATCGTAAAACTGATCTTAGTCGCGCCGTGATTGGCATTCTTGATGGCCGCTATCAGGCGGGCTTTTGCGTCTGCCTCGCTGCTTACCTTTCCAGTAAGTTTAAGCTGGCGTTCGTCCGTGCCCACCTTGACGTTGATATTGATTTTTTTCTGTTTGTTGGTGTAGGTATAAAGGCCGCCCGTGTATGTTCCAGTCAGCTTTGTGTTCCACTTGAAACTTCCCGGCTCTACGCACAGGGCCGTCGGATTTCCAACGGGCCGGCTCTCATATACCGTCCATACAGGATCTTTCGCCTTGTACTTTTCCCGGTCGTACACCCAGAGCTTTGAAGTGTAGACTTTGATAACCAGTGCATAGGTGCTGCACAGATCTTGCAGAAAGGCACTATCTGTTCCGTCCTGTTCCTTTGCATCAATGCCGTGGTCGTCTCCCTCAAACTTCAGCTCCAATTTGTAACGGCCTGCAATGGTTTCAGCGATTTTCTTTACGCTGGTGTTCTTCCATGTAAAGGTCCGGTTTCTCTCGCTGAAGCTGGTGTCGTTCGGCTTTGCCACGCCGCCCATCGTCAGCGAATCAGGTGCACCGGCAAAACTAAGATCATCCAGCACGAATGCCCCGCACTCGGCGCTGTAATCTCTGTAGCCACTCTCAATGCCCCCGATATTCCAGTCCTTTACAACAATAGCCGGGTAGAGCTTCACGCCCTTTTCCGGCATCCAGTCATTTTTCCATTTGGCAGCTTTGGCATTGACTGTAATGCTCACACTGTCGCTTTTGGATTCAGCCACATCCGTGTACTTGAAACTTTCCAGATCAGGTGCGATTTCTTCCGAAATATCGGTTTTCTCGTAGGTCAGAAGAACCGCAGCCTGCCTTCCTTTGGGTCTCGCTGCTGTCAGTACCATCATGCACCTGCCTTCCAGGGCGGAAGGTCTCCGCTCTTTTCAGCCGGCAGAGCTGGTGTTGACAGCACCGTGCCGGAATCGAACCGGACGATATGGATATATCTGGGGTTGTTCTGCATCAGCCAATCGGCTTTCAGCTCGCTTCCGTACACGTTCAGGGCAATCAGATCCCAGGTGTCACCGGACTTTGTGGTGTAATCAAGTGCCATACTGCGTGCGCCTCTTTTCGCGTTCGTACCGTTCCACATACTCGCAGAACTTCTCGTAACCTTCGTCCATAATGGAACGTAGATCTTCGGCATTCATGCTGCCGTAGATGGTGAAGTTTGGTGCATAAACATATGTGTTTCCACTGGAACTCGTATAGGTACGCTGGTAGCTGTTGCTCGATCCACCGCGCTGGTTCCCGGTGCTGCCACCAGAAGCATCTTCGCTCCCGCCGATGGGCTTCAGCTCCACTTCCTGCTGGTAGTTCTGAAGGTCTGCCAGCATCGACAGATTTTGCCTTGTCAGTTCACTGTTGCCAGCCGTCGGAAAGAAATTGACATTGCTCAGATCGTAGTTGTCCGGGTTTGCAGCGTATTCCAGCTTTGCCTTTTCCGCATCTGCTCCCTGGATAAACCGGATTGCCTTCTGAGTATTTTCGTTTGCAAGAACAGACTTGGCACCAGCAATCACTTTCCCGATTCCGGTGTTCAGCAGCTGTTGGGCTTTGCCCTGGTCATCCGACACGGTAGGTGTCGGCATTGCCGCCAGAGTTTCCAGCCCATCTACTGCATAGTTGGCGATCTCCGTGATACGGCTGAACGCCACACCAGCGTCGGACCCCAGTACCAATGCCGCTGCAACAGGCTGAACCATAGTGTCAAAACTTTGAGCCACCTGGTTGTAATACTGCTGGCGACGTGCTCTGTTGAAGTCGATCAGGTTAGAATCTTCTTCTGTAAAACCACCGTCCGCGAACATCTTCGGTTTTCTGCCGGGCAACCCCAGCAGATCACCCAGACCAACGCCCAGCAGCTTACCAGCGGTCAGCCAGGTATCAATGTTCTTTTCACGAACGCCGCGCCGGAAGCTGATAACGGCTTCCGGGCCAGCCTCACCAGCAATAGACGGTCCCTGCGTCATGCCGCCGTTGGCAAATGCCGGGACAGACACGGGTGACAGGTTGAATCCGAACGACTTACCGCCGATCACCGGAACCGGAATGCCGAACAGCGTTTCCGGTATTGTGAGCTGAATTTTGTTCAGCGCCCCAATGATGAAGTTGACCGCTTTCACGCCGATGGTTGCAACCTGCTTCAGGAAGCCGATGATGCCCAGAATCACAGGCTCTACCACAGGAAGCACCTTACCCACCAGATCCACCGCCACCTTGATGGCGTTGACCAGTGTGGTGCCTACCAGGCTTACCACCGTAGACAGCAGCGGCATGACCGCCGGAATGCCTTCATTCACGATAAAGCCGAAGATCTCAGTCAGCACCGGCTTGATGTGGTTTACTCCCAGATCTACAATCTGAGAGAACACACCGGCGAACGATTCAATCAACGGCATAACCGTCTGGATGGCAGGGGTCATAGCTCCGAACACGTCACCCAGATTTAGCCCTCCGATACTGAAGCCGGATAGCTTTTCCTGGATGCTCTGCAAGCCCTCCGGGGTGGTGAGCTGCCCGAACACTTGCTTTACAGTGTCGCCGACACCCGCTATCTTTCCGGTGAATTTGTCAAAGACGGCAAGCCCGCCTTCGCCGAATACTGTTCCGACGATGTTGCGGATGTCCTCGAAGTGATCTCCCAACAACGAGACTGCCGCAACGATTGTACCGATGCCGGTAATAACCGGGCCGAATGTGCCAAGCAGTGCCATGAATCCGCTGCCCAGTTTTGCGGCCACTGGGCCTACCGTCGTACCCAGTACGTTCAGCCCTGCGCCGCCGACATTCAAAGCTCCCTTCACCGTGCTCAAAGCGCCGCCGCCGATTTTGGATGCTGCACCCGCCACCTTGCTGCCGACACCGAGGACGGTAGAACCCACTTTGGACTGGCTGACGGTCTGCCATGCATTGGACAGCCCATTTCCAATGACCGTCTTTCCTGCACCGAGGAAATTTTTCACTCCACCGGCCATACCTCCAAGGTCAAGACCGTTCGGTCCTGCAATGCCGGAAAGAATCTGTCCCGCAACACCGCCGGTCTTGGCGATAAATCGTCCAACCGGATTGCCGCTTCCGAACCCCACCAGAGCATTTTTCAGGCCGCCCAGCGATTGCCCGACATTGGAAACATACCTACCGGAGCCGGAGTTTTTCAGCACGCCCAGCAGACCACCGTTCGTGCTAGCTTCCAGCACATCATTTACAAAACCGGTGTTTCCTTTCTTGGTTCCGCTTCGCAGGCCCTTGAAATTTTTCAGTGTTGCCCAGATGCCGACACCAGCGCCGTCCAACGTCTGCCCAATTTTCCCAAGGCGCGTTGTGGGCTGCTGCGCTCCGGCACCGGCCATCTGAACGCCGTACTTTGCATTTTCAGCAAACATTCCGGCGTTCGATTTTACAAAGGATGCGCCACCAACTGCCCGTTGGATCAGGCTTGTGGGTGTCAGTGCGCCCATCAGATTTCGGACAGTGATGCCTCCGAATGTTCCGCCTGGGGCACCGCTCGGTTTTCCGCCGATTGCAATGTTCCCGATGGTGTTCAGCAGCGAGGATCCTGTGCTATAAGCCGTCGGTGCAAAGCTCATAGCTCCGAACGCCGCGACTATGGCAGCAATGGCCCCTGCCACTTCCGGCCCATGCTCTGCAGTGTAGTCGATGCCCTTCTGGATCCACGGCAATGCCGCCTGCGCCGCATTGCCAATTCCAAGCAGCGCGGAGTGCAACATCGGCAGAATGCCATTGACGATGTTGGACAGATCTGGCAAGCTCTCGGTGATACCGTTTGCTATGTCGATCCACATGGATGTCAGTTCTTTCTTTGCCGGAAGGAACTGATTGCCCACATTGATAAGCAGGCGGTCTGTCGCATTACTTGCCATCTGGCTTACCGCTTTGCTGGTGTCCAGACGAACAAGCAATTCTTTCTCCATGCTGCCGCTGTATGCGCTGGTATCACCAGCCATAAGCAAGGCATTCTGGAACGCAGGCAAGTTGCCCACAATTTTTGAAACGCCCTCAATGGCCCACTGTCCAAACAGTGTCTTGATGGTCGCAGTCTGCTGGTACTTGTCCTGTTTCGAGATCGCCTCAAAGACTTTGTACAGAGTGCTTGCTGCACCATCTTCTCCGTTCGGCCCGGTGGACTGCATATCCTTTGCAATCTGCACAGGATCAAAACCGAGTTTGTTCCATGCGCCCACCTGCGCATCCGTTGCACTGTTGCCAAGGGTGATGTTTGTAAACACACGGTTCAGGCTTGTTCCAGCCTTTCCCTCATTAACGCCCATAGCCAGCATGGTGGCTGCCAGCGCAGAGGTCGTGTGCAGGTCAACGCCGGCTGTCTGGCCGACACCGCCGGACGTATTCACCACGCTGGCGATTTCCGCCGCCGTGGTAGCCATGTGGCCGCCCAGATAGTTGATGGAATCTGCAATGTCGATAATCTGGTTGTGGGTCTTACCAAAAGCGGTTTCCCACTTTGCCATATAATCGGCCGCAGACTTTGCATCAATGTCCCACGCGGCAGCTAGCCGGGCCGTATCGTACAGGTAGCTTTTTTCTCCGGTTTGCTGGTTATCCAGAAAGATTTGCTCATAGCTCTTACCGGACTGTCCCAGCGATGCGGCGATCTGCGCCATCTCGTCCCGTTTGATTGGGACCTGCGTGGTCATCTTGAGGATCGCGTCCTCCATGGTGGCACGCTTTTCCGGGTCAATGCTGCCGTCATCGTTCATGATGCCGCCAACATACTTGACTGCATCTGCCGCCTGGGCTTGGTATTCCTCTGCCATGGAGGTTGTCTTTTTAATCATGACAGCGGACGCAGTTGTCAGCGTCGCCATGATTCCCAGTCCGGTTTTCCCGATTACGCCCAGAGTGTTTGCTACCGTGCTGCCCAGCGACTTTGTTCCCGTCAGTGCGCTCGCCAGATCACCGGTCAGCCCCTTCGTCTGCTTTATTGCAGTTACAAGGGATGGGTCCACCTTGCCCATGATGCGGATGCTGAGGTCTAGTGCTCCATTTCCCGCCATACGTCTGCCACCTCGTTACACAGATCCACCAGCTCCCGCCGGGGCAGGTGCAGCAGATCCGTCATGTTGGAATGCGTGGCAATGGATAGTTGGATAGCTGCTTTCCGAAGTCCTTTTGCCCCGCCTTTTACTCGAAAAAATCAGAGTTTACGGCATCGCGCAGCTTGACCGCCTCGCACAGCGGCAGACCGGCAAAGAAGTCCACCGGGTAGCCGGTGCCCATGCTGGCGATGATGCAGCAGTACAGGTAGTTGCGATGCGTATTCACCGGTGCAAATCCGCCCGCAGCCATACGGTTTTCTGCCATGGATTCGCTCATAGTGTTCAGTTCGCCCACGCCGGACAGGTCGATGCTGTCAAAGGTCTTACCCTTCAGCTCAGCCTTTTCGCTGCCCTCGTAGGTGTAGGGCGCTGCAAACTTCAGGGTGTGAGATTCCAGCTGTTTTTTCACTTCATCGGCGTTCTCGCTGTTGTCCATACCCTTGACGACCGCTGCCTGCACTTTCTTGATCTTGCCGCGAGGCATGAGCTTAAAGAACTCCACAGGCTTGCCGGTTGCCTTAACGGCCATTTCCTGTGCAAAAGAAGTGGTCATTTCCATCACGGACATGGCCGCCAGCTCGTTGCCGATGTTTTTCTGAATGTCGATCAAGTCCTGCACGGTCATCTTCTCCATGCCAGACAGATCCAGACTGTCATACTCCTTGCCCTCAAACTTATAGGGCTTGTCGAACTTCACGATATTGTCCATTGCTGTTTCCTTTCCAAAAGACAATCAGCCGCCCCACGCCGGGACGGCTGACTTCTTCATGTATCGGGTTTAGATAAGAGCGTTGATCTCGGCACGCATATCCTCGCCATCAACATAGTAGCGGCCTGCAAACTTGTCGATGTCGATAACGGTAGTGCCGTCAACCTCCATCAAGTAACGGGTGACTTCCAGCGTAGTGGTGCTGCCCATGGTGTCGGCGCGCTTCAGCTTGCCGGGATCCAGCTCCTTGGGACGACCACCCAGGACGACGCGCAGGCCCTTGTAGGTGTAGCCGCCGTTCTTGTTGTCGTTCTGCATAGCAGCACGCAGGGTAATCTGGATGTTCTTGTTGGGGTTCATCATCTTGGTGGCGTAGCTGTACATGGTGTTCCAGTTCAGCGTTGCCTCCATGGATTCAAACTGACCGGGCACGGGAGAATCGACTTCGCCCGCAATGCCCATGCCGGACACGGAGGTGGTCTTGTTCTTGATCTTGGGCAGGGTGATTTCATCCGCCAGACCAATGAGCAGGTCATCTTCCGTGTACGCATTGTAGTCATTGATGACCTGGGGAACCAGGTCACTGGAAATATTCAGAGCCATAGGTCATTCCTCCTGCTTACAGAGACAGAGCCGAGGTCAGTGCGCCCGCCTCATACTCCATGGTGTTGTTGATCTGCTTAAAAGGCGGGAACGGCGTGCAGAACTGATAGAAAGAGTAGTGGCCTGCAACCAGTTCAGCGGTCGTGTTGCGGTCGGGGTCTGCCTTCATGCTGTAGCTGGCGCATACCTCGGTAGAGACATAGACACTGCCCTTCATGTTCTCGCTGTCGATGATGGACTGAAGGCGCTTCTTGTTCATCGGCTTATCCAGCTTGCTCATGTTGTCCAGAACAAAGCTGGTCCAGGAGTGGTTGAAGAAGCGGCGGACACAAAGGAAAGCGTCCTTCGGGTCGGTGTTTTTCGGGTAGCAGCAGGTCTCATTGCCCCACACAACAAAGTCGCCGGAGCGGATGAAGGTCGCCACGCCCTGCTCATTCAGCACATTGCCCTGCTCCTGATCCATCAGGACTTCGGTGCCATCTTCCAGGCAGGCGGAGGAAATGGGTACGCTGACATTGGACGGGCTGGCATTGGGCGTGTCGTTGTACAGGCTGTCGTTGTAGACTGCCGCAGCAGCGGCCAGAGAGCTACCACTGTAGATGGTGCTGCCGATCTTGCCGTACAGCCACAGGCCATATGCTTCACGAGAAGTTGCGCCCTGCTTGACCTTCTGGTTTGCCACGTCGGTGTACTTGCGTGCACCGGAAGCGGAACTGTCGATGTCAACAAAGCACACTGCATCGAAAACGCCATTGATCTTGCGGCACTTTGCCTGGAGCGCTGCGCACACCATAGGATCCTTGGAGAAGCGGGGTGCCAGCAGAATGCCAGGAACCATGCCCAGCTTGGGGAATACCTGTCTTACCACTTCCAGGCCGGTCTCTGCTCCGGTGGCCGCATTCACGCCGCCCACGATGTCGGCAGCGGTGATCTTGGCCGGGTCCAGAATGGAGCCGGAAACAGTCAGGGACGTTGCGCCGTCGCCTTTGCCGCCGTTGACCAGGGCGATGCTCACAGTGCCATCATCATTGAAGCTGGCCGAATAGTCCTCGTCCGCCGTGAGCACGGTCTGCTCCTTCTTCACGACCAGCTTTTTCAGCAGGATGCCGGTCTCGTCAATCTCTGCAATGCCGTCATTCACCTGAACGGTCTTGTTGGACAGTTCAGTGATGTGCTTTGCATTCGCAGGATCCAGGACATTGACCACGACGATAGGGGAAATGCCCATCACCTGAAAACTGGCGCTCACTGCCTCACACAGGGTATACTTTGCAAAATCGTCGGAATAGCCCACTGCGGCGGCGGCTTCTTTGAAGGTATTCACCAGCAGCGGCGTGTTCACCGCTGCTTCCGGGTCATCCAGCATATTAACGGGGGCCGTACCCACAACGATCTGCAGGCCGGAGTTGACCGTTACCGGAGCGGTGACGCTGGTCGCTGCTTCGGTCTTGTTAAAGCCATGCGAAATAGCCATCTGTCATATCCTCCTTACTTCATCAGGGCAGCAGCCTTGTTGCAGAGAATATTTTCTCTGGTGCCGTCCTGTTCCAGTTTCACCCGCATTTCAGCGAGTTTGTCCAGCGGAACGATCAGTGCTTTCAGAAGCGGCACCTGTTCCACTTTTTCTTTCAGCTTGTCGGGCAGGCCGTCCACGAAAACCGTGTACTGCGGTGCGATGCCCTTGATGGTCGGGCCGCAATATGCCACGGGAACCTGCACCTGCGCTACGGTCTGTTCAGGCTGATTTTCCTGAACTTCTGCCGCTGCTTTCTTTTCAGTGCCCATATTAAATCAACGCCTCCACTTCTTCATTTTTCAGTGCGTTCGGGGTCTTGCAGATCAGATTCACAATTCCCCAGTAGTAGTGATCCATGTCATCGTCTGAAAGCTCCCACTTTCTGGGATAGCCAACCTCAAACGCTCCACCGAAAACCGGCTTGCGCTTGAAGTGCTGCATAATCGCTTCCTTGATGTTCACGGTCTCCACATACCCCTGCCGATCAATTCCACGGTCATAGCTGCAAATAACCAGCTGCATGAGAACCAGCTGCGGATCATGGTCATTATCGACCTCGCCGCTCGATTCGATTACGATGATGCAGGGGTACATGGCATCGTTTGTGTCAATGTCATCATCGTTGTCCGTCTGGGTAGGCAAAAACTGCTTATAGATCTTGAGGGGCTTTTCCCCTTCCTGCCCGGTGAACATCATGCCCCGGAACAGTTCTTCCAGCTCGTCCATCATGGCTTGCTGGCACATTTCGCTGGTATAGCCGGTGATTTTCTCGGCCATATCAGATCACGCCCTTTCGCTTTGCATTGGCAATCAGCTGCCGGATGCGCCGTTCGGTGTTGTCCTGAAGCATCTGTTCCACGGTCGTTTCCTGCATTTCCCACACAGTGCGGTGCATCACAGAGCCGGAAGGGCTGGACATCGTGACCAGCTTTTCGTTCGGCTTCCAGCGTTCTTTTCCACTCTCGGTGTAGTCTTTGTCAGCAGGTACGCCCAACTGGCGCTGCACCATGCCGATGTGCTTCGACTTAAACTGAACCAGGAAGCCCTTGCTCTTTTCACTGGTTCCGCTCAGGCCGATCATCGGGTTTCCTTTCAGAACGTGTGCCTGAAAAACAGGCGGCGCATTTCGGACAGACGGACCCATGAAGGGCTTTGTGGGGCTGGTTCTGAAATAGCCCAGGTCTGCCCGGAATGCGCCGGGGTCGTTCTTCATGATGGCGAGGATAGCCGTCGGGTGGCGGTTGGTCGCTCTCTGCCGCTGACGCAGATCTTCGATCATACGCCTGCCAGCCGCGTTGAGGTCATAACGGTTCTTAACCTCGGTCAGCATCAGCTTTCGCGTCTGTCTGGCCGTGGTGTTGACCGCCACCTTCAGCGCTGCCGGGGTCTTGTTCGACAACACGCCAAGGGCACGGGACACTTCTTCGTCATTGACGGAAACCGTCATGGTGGAAGCGTCGTAGTTGGTATGGAAGTATGCCACCTTACCTCACCCTTTCCAATTCCATCCGGTAAACTCCCGCCTTCAGGGAGCAGGACTTGATTTTGTAGTCCCGCTTCTTATCCAGTGTGATCTGCTTACCGTTCTTTGGCATCGGGCCGTAGTCTTTCTGTTTCACGAACAGCAGCAGATCGGCCTTATACATTCCCTGGTCAAAGGACTGTTTTGCTCCGCCCTCCCAGTGCGCCGCACGTTCATTTACGCCGGGGTGCTGGGTAATGCAGAGCATCTGCTTATCATCTATGTAGCGTTCTTCTGCAAACTCGTTCAGGTTGAAGAACACCGTTTCCACATCCTGCGCCACATAGTCTTTGAACGTAGGGAGCGGCTTCGGGGTGTCCGGTTCGCCGTAATTCTGGTCAACGTCCAGCATATCAGCAAACCTCAGCTACCAGCCAGGAATCTACCTTATCAGGGATCAGCAGCGGGTGGCTCTGAAGCTCAATGAAGCGACGGTCGGGACGATGCTCCACATAGGTGCGCAGCAGACGGTCGCCCTCAAAGCTGTGCCAGTTGCCGCCATCATCCAGATAGTTGCACAGGCCGTAGGCACGCATGAAGTTTGCGTTGCTGGGGATCATCAGCACCATGTTATCGGGAATCAGCGGCTTGGTCTCGCCGGTCGCGTCATCCAGATAAACTTCGTCGTAGCCGTAAACGTCCACACCGGGCAGGTTCAGGTGACCGTAATAGGTCAGGCCACCTTCCAGCTCTTTGGGTGCCATGGAACCGATGTCGAAGCGGCGCTTGTCCATCAGTTCCAGAATCTTACCGTCAGCCATGAAATTGTCGGCTGCAACCTTGCCCATGACGACCATATCTGCGTTGGCAAAGCCGTTACGGCTCACCAGCTGCTTCCAGTCGCGCAGATTGCCCCAGGGGTCAGCGGCGGACTTGCCCCACTGCTTCGTGCCTTCAAGAGTGATCTTGTTGCCAAAGCCGAAGTCGATGACTTCATCCACTCCCTTGCCCTTGACCTTCAGCTTGCCGGTGGTAAGCACCTGTGCGGCCATCCACTCTTCGCGGCGGGTGGTCATGTCGTTCAG
>OHFD01000658.1_pt1 | contig 10798 bp, 6 predicted proteins | sample 1567451 | NCBI WGS metagenome assembly OHFD01 (sample SAMEA3879588, study PRJEB24766) | human gut metagenome | biome: human-associated habitat; feature: feces | place: USA | collected 1985/1987 | reverse complement strand
TTGAAACTTCTGCTTGCTGTTTCCAATGGTTCAAAGATACTAAAATGAAAGCAAATCACAACTGCTTGCATGCCGTCCTCCACCTGAATGGGGCTGTTTCCAATGGTTCAAAGATACTAAAATGAAAGCAAATCACAACGCGGCAATGTGCTTCTCAGCAGACTACCACGCTGTTTCCAATGGTTCAAAGATACTAAAATGAAAGCAAATCACAACGTGTGTATGCGTGTCTGTGTGTATTTGTTTTCCAAAGATAGTGAATCTTAATAAGACTCTCTCTGATTTCCCTACTATTTTGTATCTTTACACACTTTTCTTTATACATGAGTACTGACTATAAATAAATCATATTGTGGAAATAACCCAACGCATCCGCCTCCTCCTTTCCGAAATGAACCGGGGAGTATACGAAAAAGAAACCGAAATAAACCTCTCCCTGCTGGCAGCCCTGGCAGGTGAGAGCATCCTGCTCCTGGGGCCTCCGGGAGTAGCCAAGTCAATGGTAGCCAGGCGGCTAAAGTCTGCTTTTACAGATGCCCGTGCCTTCGAATACCTGATGTCCCGATTCTCTACACCCGACGAGATATTCGGTCCCGTCAGCATCAGCCGGCTGAAAGAATCCGATAAGTACGAACGTGCCATCGACGGCTATCTGCCCACAGCCGATGTCGTGTTTCTGGACGAAATATGGAAAGCAGGCCCTGCCATACAGAATACTCTGCTAACCGTCATCAACGAGAAACTTTTCCGCAACGGCGACAAGGAACTGCATCTCCCCCTCAAACTGCTCGTAGCCGCCAGCAACGAACTGCCCGCTCAAGGCGAGGGACTGGAAGCCCTATGGGACCGCTTCCTCATCCGCATTCTCTGCACCTGCGTCAAGCAGGAAGAGTCTTTCTACAAAATGCTGCTGGACGATTCTGCCGACCATCCGGAAACGACTGCCTGCGAATGGCAAATCTCCGACCGCGAGTATGCCGAATGGCAAGCAGAGATACGCCGCGTAACCTTGCCTCTCGATGTTCTTTCCTGCATCACAGCCATTCGCCACGGACTGACAAGCGTAGAGATGCAAGACTCCGACCTGCGCCGCAATGTCTATGTCAGCGATCGCCGCTGGAAGAACATCGTGAAGCTGCTCAAGACCTCCGCCTTCGTCCACGGCCGCACGGAAGTCTCCATGACCGACCTGCTTCCCGTCTACCACTGCCTATGGAGTGAGCCTGATGAGAGCGTTGCCATCCGTGACATTGTTATCCGTGCCTTATTCGTGTCCCACACAAAACAGATTGCCGGTATCGCCTCCTCGCTGAAATCCGATTTGAAAGTCAGCCGTGTGCGCGAAGCCCTCGACAAAGCCCGCCTTGCCGGCGACCGTAGGGACGATGACCTGCAGATAACGGACCACTTCTACTACCAGGTGGAGAAACATGGTACGGGCAACACCTACATCTTTATCGTGGACTACAAAAATCTGAAGGAGTACAGCGCCAAAGATGCCCCCACCTTGGGCGTAATGTATGTCGACCCTCTCAATCCCAAGCGTACCATCATTCGCGCCTTTGCCGACACCGGCGTCGTGAAAGAGGAAGGCACCGAACGCGTCACCCTCTACCGCGACGACAAGCATCTCTACATCAACGGTGTGCGCTTCCCCATGCGGCGTCTGCAACGGGGCGAGGAGCAACAGCTCTGGCTGGGGAACCTCTCCATTACCGACCGCGACTATGAGACGGAACTGGACACTGCTGCCACAAATATAGACCGTTTGGTAAGAGATTTGTCCGACAACCTTTTCGTCTCCGAAGAGGATAAAAAGAGCGTAGCTCAATACGTCTCCATCGTCCGCAAGGAAATAGCCTGGGCGCGTGTGGACATGCGCAAACTGAGATATGGAGACGAATAATCCTCCAGTAACCAAGAAGAAGATGAACACCACCGTCACCCGATATGACACCGCCTTCTATGTGCAGGCACTGGACCGTTTCGTTGCCACCGGAGAGTGCGCAGAGACGGATACCGAGCCCTTGTATGCCTATCTACTCTCTGTGATGAACGACTCCATGGTCAAGGTGCAGGTACTGGGCGATGAGGTCTGTGCACGTATCTTTTACGACACCATGATTCAGTTCATCCAATTGAACTTGGAGAAGGAGAGGTACCACCTCCGGAAAAGCCAGTCGGAACGGACCGGGATGAAACTCGTGCTGGAATGGTCCATGGCAAAGCGGAAAGACGGCTGGCAAGCCTTGCTCCAGCAGATTTCCGACAAATACCGGGAGTACGGCTTCGACTCCCGTTTCTACCGCAGCCACTTCGGTACAGAAGGAGGATATGCGGACGATGAAGTCTGGGAGAAAATGGTGGACGACTGGGAAGACGCCTTCCAACTGAAGATGCACGAAGAAAAGGAGAAAGAGATTGCTTTCCGCAAAGATGCCCTCGAGCGCAGGCTCCGTTCCAATCTGAAAGACATCCCCGAGTACATCCGCCAGAACCGGGTGGATAAGGACGAATTCTTCCAGACCTGGGGCATGATGAGCGGCTTGTGGAATACTGTCGACTTTGAGCGTATACGGAAAATCGTGCGCATCCAGCGCTCTTGCCCCGAGATAGTGAAAGTGGCCCGCAAGATGGGGCGTATGGCAGACGACGAAGGACGTGAGCAAATCCGCGTTGCCGAGGGAAACGTCTACAAAATGGAGCACTCCTCCAAATGTGACATCCTGGGCATCAGTACCGGCAACGACCTCAATGCTCTGCTTCCCATTGAGCTTGCCCATTCCGCTGACAGTGAACTGGAAGATTTGTTCGTCTACAAATACCTTACTCGCAAGCTCCAGACCTTCCGTTATAAATCGGAAATCATGCAGCCTGCCCGGCGTATCGAAACCAAGCCCGCCCGTCCCAAAGGTCCGATGATTGTCTGTCTGGACACCTCGGGAAGCATGGCTGGCAAGCCGGAGAAGATTACCCACTCCCTGCTGATAAAGCTCCTGGAGATAGCCGACCGTCAACGGCGGAACTGCTTTCTGATAGCCTTTTCCGTCTCCATTCATCCGATTGACGTAAGGAAAGAGCGGGCAAGGCTGCTCGAATTTTTCTCAAAGACAGCTTGCGGGGATACAGATGCCACCCGTATGCTGGAAGCCACGTTCCGCCTGCTCAAAGAAGGCAAGGAGTATATGAATGCCGATGTGCTTTGGGTCAGCGACTTCAAGATTCCTCATTCTTCACCTGTCTTTATGGAGGAGATTCGCCGTTGTCGGGAAGCCGGTACACACTTCTACGGTCTGCAGATTGGCATCACGGACAATGAGTGGGCACCATTCTTCGACCATATCTATCGAGTAGAATATACTCCTTCGCAACAGTATTAAAAGTTGATATTTACGCCTCCCATCACCGTGGCTTTCGGCATGGGGAAGCCTGCATTGATTTCATAGCGTTGCGCCAGCAGGTTTTCGCCCTTGACAAAGACGTCGGCAAAACTGCACAGACGGTAGTTGGCACGCAGGTTCCAGAGTACGAAGCTTTCCTGCTTCTCCTTACCCGGGGTGACCGAGGTATGGAGACCCTTCACGTATTGTATACCGGTAGACAAGCTCCAGCGTCTTTGCGTAAAGTCCGCACCGGCATAGAGTTTGTGTTCGGGAGCCGCCAGTACCGGATTCTCCATGTGCAGCCAGCTATAATTGGCATTCATCTGCCAGTGTCGGTTGATGCGGTAGCCAAGGTTGGTTTCCACGCCCCAGTTCTCTATCTCTCCGGAGTTGACGTTCTTGCGCAGGGCAGGGTCTGTCATGATGATGTTGTCCCCGTTGATGTAGTAGAGGTTCACCCCATAGGACATGGGCCCTCCCAAAAGCTGCCCCGTAAAGGAGAGTTCATAGTTCATCAGGCTCTCCGCTTTCAAATCGGGGTTCTGTGGAGGGAACATGTACATCTCCCGGATGGTGGGGTTACGGAATCCTTTGCTCACCATTGCTTTCAGTTCCGCCTGCCGGGGCAGATGGAAAGCCAGTCCCCCTTGGGGAATCCATTCCGTGCCTACGTGCGAATGGTGGTCTATGCGGACACCGGCGTCCAGTGAAAGCCAACTGTTGATGTCCTGCCTGAAATCCACATAGCCTGCAAATTCATCCATCTGCTTGTCCACGCCGGGGATGCGGTCACCAATCTGCTGTCCGGGTTTTGCCTCGTCGATGGCGACAACCTTGTTCCAGGACTCTCCGCCGAAGTGCTGGTAATCGAAACCTACGGTCAGGCGGTTGCCGGTGAAGAGCGTGGCGCTTTGATACCACGATATGCCCAGCATCCGGTCCTTGGAGTTGAAGTGCGACTTCTGGGGCTCTTCTCCGGGATGGTAGCCGTCATTAATCCTGTGCCGGCCCCAGTTGTAGAAGAAGCTCACGGCGCCGGAAGTGCGGTCGTAACGATTTTCCAGTGCGAAGGAGGTCATGCCGCGTGTGATGCGCGAGTCGTTGTCTATATACGGATTGTCGGCTTCGCCGGGATTGGAGGCGTTGAAGCGGGTGATGTTCACGTCGCCCCACAGCTTCCAGGTGTCGCTGAAGTCGTATCCCAGTTTGGCATAGCCGCCATACTGCTCAAACTCCATGTCGTCACGGTGTCCGTCGGTACGGTTGTACGAGCCGGTCACCACGCTGCTGAAACGCCCTTTCCTCACGCGGTTGGAGACTTCCGTCTGCAGGGTATTGTAGGAACCGTATCCTATCTGCGCATTGGTTTTCACCCCGTCCTCCTGCATCTTGCGGGTGACGATGTTGATAACCCCGCCCATTGCATTGGACCCGTAGAGGACGGAGGCGGGACCGCGCAGCACTTCCACCCGTTCGGTCATCATGCTCTGGTAGGCGTCGGCGATGGGATGCCCCATCAAGCCCATGTATTGCGGGTGTCCGTCTATCAGCACCAGCAGGCTGGTTGTAGGTCCTCCGGCTGCGTTTACTCCGGCGCCTATACCGCGCAGGCTCATGCCTCCTGCGGCTCCCGTGGATACGCCGTAGCCCATGATGCCGCGGCTTGTGGTGAAAAGTCCGGGCACCTGCTCGGTCAGTGTAGGCAGGATGGAGGGCTGGTAGGTCTGTTCCAGTTGCTGGCGGCCCACTACGGAGATGGTCATTGGCAGGTGGCGGATGTCTGTTTCATTTCTTGTCCCGGTCACTACGACTTCATCAAGCTTGTAGCTTTTCAGTCGGAGGCTGTCGGCAGGTGCGGACAGCATACTACCCGGAAGGGCGATACTTATTAAAATTGCGGTTAAAATCTTTTTATTCATCGTTTATCTATGGTTCTTTTTGCAAAGTTATACAAAAAGAAGAATCTGTATATGATTGGTAATCCTTAAAATGGACAACCGGGGTTAAAGATAAGTCCGTTAAAGGGTTTCCTGCTTCAGCGCTTCCACAAATCGGTCTATCTCCTGCAGTTTCGCCGGGATGTCGATGCCTTGCGGACAGTGCGGGTTGCATTGACCGCAACCGGTGCAGCGGTTGGCTTGGCGGAGACGGGGAACACTGCGGTCATAGCCTATCAGGAAGGCACGGCGTGCCTCGCGGTAATTCTCGTCCTGGCTGCTCTGCGGCACGTTGCCCTCGTTGATACAGCGGTTGTAGTGCAGCAGGATGGCTGGAATATCCAGCCCATAGGGGCACGGCATACAGTATTTGCAGTCGTTGCACGGCACGGTGGGGTATTGCAGCATTCGCTGGGCGGTATCTTCCAGTAGGGTAAACTCCTCTTCCGTACATGGAACAAGCGGGGAGAAGGTACGCAGGTTGTCTTGCAGATGCTCCATGTACGTCATTCCGCTCAGTACGGTCAGCACATCGGGGAAAGTACCTGCAAATCGGAAGGCCCAGGAAGCCACGCTCTCCTGCGGGCGGCGTTGTTTCAGACGTGCCATCAAGTGGTCGTTCAGGCGGGATAGGCGTCCGCCCAGCAACGGCTCCATGATAACGGCGGGAATGTTGCGCTTCACCAGCTCGGCATATAGGTATTCGGCATCCGTGTTGCGGGTATTCACTTCTTTGGCATGCCGCCAGTCTACGTAGTTCAGTTGGATTTGTACGAAGTTCCATTTCAGTTCGTCATGGCGAGAGAGCAGGTAGTCAAAGACTTCGATGTCTCCATGATAGGAGAATCCGAGGTTGCGGATGCGTCCGGCTTCGCGCTCTTTCAGCAGGAAGTCCAGCATGCCATTGTCCAGATAGCGGGAGCGGAGGGCTTCCATGCCGCCCATGCCGATGCCGTGCAACAAGAGGTAGTCGATGTAGTCCACTTGCAGGTCGCGGAAGGAGCGGTGATACATGGCAAGGGACTCTTCGCGGCTGTGCGTGCTGGGACTGAAGTTGGACAGCTTTGTGGCAAGGAAGATTTTCTCCCGTGGGTGGCGTTTCAAGGCAATGCCCGTGGCGCGCTCCGACAGACCTTGCACATAGGCGGGAGAGGTGTCGAAATAGTTCACTCCGTGAGCAATGGCATAGTCTATCAGGTCGTTCACGGCTTCCTGGTCTATTTCGTCTCCATTCCCGTCGGCACGTTTCCGGGTGGGCCATCGCATGCATCCGTATCCCAGTAGAGAAACCCGGTCGCCCGTGTTGGGATTGGTACGGTAGGTCATCTTGTCGGTTGGTATCTCGCCCAGTGCGGCCGATTCGCTCTCCCCGTTGTTCTTGTTGCCCGAACAGCCGTACAGGGCTGCTGCCGAGGCAAGCGTTCCTGCACCGGCGAGTTTGAAGAAATCGCGGCGGTTTATCTTGTTCTTATTGTCTTCTTTCATTGTGATAGGACTGAAATTATAAATGGATATTTGGATGATAAAGCTGCTTCAGACAGTTCTGTGCATCACATGGCCTTCCACATAAATGGCACTGAACGGACGCGACGGACAAAGGTTCTCGCATGCTCCGCATCCGATGCAGCGTTCGGCGTTGACTACCGGTATCTTGATGGAGGCTTCGTCTTCCGGGTCTGAAGGAACCATCTGTATGGCACCGGCCGGACAATGGCGGGCACAGTTCCCGCATTCCATCTTGTCTGTAATGCAGATGCAATTCTCCTTAATCCATACGGCATGACCGATTTGGATGGCCGATTTCTCGGCGAGGCTCGTCAGATGGATGGCATCGGTAGGACACACCTCCGCACACTTGGCGCATTCGGGGCGGCAGTAACCGCGTTCGTAGGACATTTCCGGCTGCATCAGTTTTGTCAAGTCCGAAGAAGGACGGAGCACTTGGTTGGGGCATACCGATACGCAGAGCTGGCAGGCTGTGCAGTGTTGTGCAAAGTGGCGGGCGCTCAGTGAGCCCGGAGGAGTGATGGGAGTGGCGCGCTCGGGGATTTTTTTGTCCTCGATGACAGCCAGTCCACCGTCCACTTTCTTCTCTTGTGCCTTGAGGGCTGCCGTAGCAGCAAACACGGCGGTTGTAGAGAGAAATGCGCGGCGGGCGTCGTTTACCTGCTCCGGTGCCACGGAGGTTTCCTGAGAGACTGCAGCGGAGGCCGGCTTGCGGCGTGTGTAAGTGATGGCACCTTTCCTGCACTTGTTGATACAGTCCATACATGCCACGCAACGGCTGTAATCTATTTCGTGTGCCTTGATGTTGATGCACGATGCCTTGCAGTTACGGGCACAAAGTCCGCAACTGTTGCACTTCTTTGTGTCAATTACCGGTTTCAGCAAGGAATACTTCGAGAGGAAGCCAAGCACTGTACCTACCGGACAGATAGTGTTGCAATAGGTACGTCCGCCCCGCCATGCCAGCACGATGAGGACTACCAGAGTGACCGTGGCAATCAGCAGGGTAGGGAGACTCTTCATCCATACATCCGTTTCATAGAAGGCATAGCTGTCAGCACGTTCGGCCAGGTAGGCCAGTCCGTTGTTTGCCCACTGGTAGAGTGGGGAGAAAAGGCTGGAAACGATGCGCCCGTATGAGCTGTAAGGGGCCAGTAGCACGACAAAAGAGTTCAGTCCGCCGATAATGGCAAGTACGAATACTCCCAGCACACCGTAGCGTAGCCATTTCAGTGCGGACGAGTAGCGGAAACGGTTTTTCTTCCGTTTGGCGGAGAGCCAGGAAACAATGTCCTGGAATACTCCCAACGGGCAGATGACGGAGCAGTAGATGCGTCCGAATACCAAGGTCAGCACTGCAAGAAACAGTACTACACCGATGTTCAGTGCCAGCACGGCCGGCAGGAATTGTATTTTCGCCATCCATCCGAACCAGGCATGCAGTGTTCCCGTGAAGTCGAGGAACAACAGCGTGATGAGTGCGAAGAAGATGACGGCAAGGGTCAGTCTGATGGTACGTAGCATAAATGTTTAGTATTCGTTCTTTATACTTTTTTCCCCATCTCGTAGGCTTCGTGCATGGAAGGCTTGTCGTTTATCTCGCCCACCTTCCAGGCACCCACGCCATAAATGGTGCCGCATTCTTTGGGCTCTTTCAGGCAGTCGAGGAAGCCACGGAAACCATCGATGGTACGCTCCATCATGGGGACACTTTCTTCGGCGGCGGCGATGATGAAGTAGAACTCCTTGTCCTTTATTTCAAGGTAGCGTGCGCAACAACGGTCAATCAGTGTCTTCATCTGCGCGCTCATGGTGTAGAAGTAGACGGGGGTTGCCATGACGATGACGTCGGCGGCAATCATCTTTTCCACCACTTCGGCGGCATCGTCCTTTTGCGGGCAGGGTTTGCCGTACATGCTGCATACGCTGCATCCCGTGCAGTAGTTGATGTGCTTGTCTTTCAGGAAAATCTTTTCTACTTGATGTCCGGCCTCTGCGGCACCGCGCATGAATTCATTGCACAAGAGGTCGGAGTTTCCATTCCTGCGGGGACTGGAGGAGAGGATTAATACTTTTTTGCTCATATTCGTTGTTCGTTAGTTAGTAAATGATTACGTGCTGCAAAAATAGGCAGGTTTTATGAGAATGGCAGTATACAAATTACGGTTGTTGTTACCTAAATTACTGATTCATTCCAAAAGTATCTCCCGTTCGATGCCGGTGTCTTTCAGAAATTCCCGGTCGTGGCTGATGGCAATTACGGTGCCGGCGTAGTCGCGTATCGTTGCCGTTATTATTTCTATGCTCTCGATGTCCAGATTGTTGGTGGGTTCGTCCAAAATGAACATGTCTGGGGTGTTGTCGGCAATCATCAGGCAGCAGAAGGAAAGACGCATCTTTTCGCCGCCACTCAGTTTGCTGCACGGCTTGTTCCACACGTCGCGGGGAAAGAGGTAACGGTTGAGGATGGTTTTCACTTCATGTTCCGGCAGGTGGCGGTGGTTGAAAGCTTCTGCTTGTTGGAGTACGCTGCGCTCATTACGGACGAGGGAGTATTCTTGGTCCAGATAGACGGAGGTGAAGCCGGCACGCTCCATCACTCCGTCGGTGGGGGGCAATTCGCCCATGATGAGTTTCAGCAGGGTTGTTTTTCCACTGCCGTTTTTTCCTTTCAGGCTGAGGCGGTCGCCGCTTCTTAGCTGGAAGGTGAGGGGAGAAGCCCAGAGACTCTTTGCAGCCGTCTCCGTGTGGGGTGTTTCTGCGGGGGAGGCTGTATGGTCGGGATAATGGAAGTTGACGTTCCTTGCCGTAATCAGAATCTTGCCCGTATGCAGATGGGAGGTGTTGAAGTCTGTTTTCAGCTTGTCCGTCTGCGACAGTAAACTTTTGATGCCTGCCATTTCCGTCTGCAGCTTTTCCGCTTTCTCCGCATGTATGCTGCTGAGTCTGCTACTGCTGTTTTCCGCATTGTTTTTCAGTGCTCCCATCATGATGCGGGGAATCCCCTTTTTAATGGAGTTTTTTTCTCCCCGCACATTCTGTTTGGCCTTCCGTTCTTCTACTTCGCGTGCCACTTTGCGTGCAAGGCGCAGGGCTTTCTGCTTCTCTTCCAGTTGTTGGGTGAGGGCGTTTTGTTGCAGGGTCTTCTGTTTTTTGTAGAAGTCGTAGTTTCCGCTGTAATACGTCAATCCCTGGGAGGAGAGTTCGCAGATGGCAGGCAACTGATTCAGTAGCGTGCGGTCGTGACTGATGACGAGCACGGTAGCCGATGTCCGTCGTATCAAGTTATACAGACGTTCCCGTCCATCCGCGTCCAGATAGTTGGTCGGTTCGTCCAGCAGGATGGCTGTTGGGTTGTGCAACTCCATGCCTGCCAGGAAGATGCGGGTCTTTTCGCCGCCGCTAAGTCCTTCCATCGGACGGGAGAGTGGGATACCGTCCAGTCCCCAGCTGTCGAGAGAAGCCTGGGCGCGTTCTTCCACGTTCCAGTCATCATTGAGCGTATTGAAGTGCTTTTCGGTAGCGTCACCGCTTAGGATGGCATGCAGGGCAGATAGCTTGTGGCTGATTCCCAAAGCTTGTGCTATTGTCTGCCGGTCGTATTGTCCGAAGTGCTGGGGCACGTAGTACAGATGTTCGGGGCGTAGCACCGTTCCCGAACTTGGTGACAAGTCTCCTGCCAAAATGCGCATGAGGGTAGACTTGCCGCAACCGTTATTTCCGGTCAGGGCTATTTTATCTCCGGAGTTGATACTCAAATGGAGGTGTGAAAACAAGATTTCCTTATCTGTATGGATATAGCTAAGGTCTTTAATGATAAAGCTCATAAGTTTCTACTGTGTTTTTAGAAGTAAGAATGATAGGGGAGATGCAAGCATTCCCCGAAATTGAAATTCTCGAAGGGGAGAGGTACAGACAAACACAGTATTGGCTAAACATCTATATAGGTGATGCTCAGCGTTCAGTCTGAAA
>OHFD01000647.1_pt1 | contig 10947 bp, 9 predicted proteins | sample 1567451 | NCBI WGS metagenome assembly OHFD01 (sample SAMEA3879588, study PRJEB24766) | human gut metagenome | biome: human-associated habitat; feature: feces | place: USA | collected 1985/1987 | reverse complement strand
ATAGAGCCTGCCCTTTCTCTTGCCTGAGAACAGGATGCGCCCGGTTTATAAAAAATTCTTTTACACGCGCTTCCACTTTGCGCCGCCGGGCATGTCGGTCACTTCGACACCCTTCGTCTTGAGCTCGTCGCGGATGCGGTCAGCCTCGGCAAAATTCTTCGCCTTCTTGGCCTCCGCGCGCTGGCGGATCAGGTTCTCGATGCCCTCGTCCGCCGTGCCGTCCTCAGAGACGACCGTGAAGCCGCCCGCGCTCTGCTGGGACGCGGCCTTCTCCTTCTTCTCGCGCTCGGCTTCGGCCTTTTTGAGAAGGTCGAGGCTCAGCACCGTGTCGTAGTCGCCGATGATGGCGAGCTTCGTCGCGCCCGTAGTCTTGGCCTTGAGCACATCGTAGAGCGCGGTCACGCCCATGGCGGTGTTGAGGTCGTTGTCCATTTCCTTCATGAACTTTGCGCGGTACTCGGCGCGAACGGCCTCGTCCACGCCGCCCTCGTCCTTGATGTTCGCGATCTTCGCGATGAGCTTGTTGTACGCGGCAACCGCATTGTCAAGGTTTTCCCACGTGAAGACAAGACTCTTGCGGTAGTGGCTCTGTAAGCAGAAGAAACGGTACGCCAGCGGGTCATAGCCCTTTTCCTCAAGCAGCGAGACCGTCAAAAATTCGCCCTTGGATTTAGACATCTTGCCGTGCGAGGTGTTGAGATGCGCCACGTGGCACCACTGGAGGCACCAGGGATGACCGAGGTAGCTCTCGCTCTGCGCGATCTCGTTCGTGTGGTGCGGGAAGGCGTTGTCCACGCCGCCGCAGTGCAGGTCGAGGTATTCGCCGTTGTACTTCATCGAAATGCCGGAGCACTCGATGTGCCAGCCCGGATATCCGACGCCCCAGGGGGAATCCCACTTGAGCGCCTGATCCTCGAACTTGGACTTCGTGAACCAGAGGACGAAGTCGTTCTTGTTCTTCTTGTTCTCATCCTCCTCCACGCCTTCGCGCACGCCGACGGCGAGGTCTTCCTCGTTGTGGTCGTTGAAGATATAGTAGCGAGAGAGCTTGCTCGTGTCGAAGTACACATTGCCGCCGGCGATATAGGCATAGCCGGTGTCGAGCAGCTTCGTGATGATCTTGATATAATCGTCGATCAGGCCCGTTGCGGGCTGGACGACGTCGGGGCGCTTGATGTTGAGCTTCTTGCAGTCGGCGAAGAACGCGTCGGTATAGAACTTGGCGATCTCCATGACGGTCTTGTGCTCACGCTTGGCTCCCTTGACCATCTTGTCCTCGCCCTCGTCGGCGTCGCTCGTCAGGTGGCCGACGTCGGTGATGTTCATGACGCGGTTCACGCTGTAGCCCGAAAAGCGCAGGTACTTTTCCAGCACATCCTCCATGATGTAGGAGCGCAGGTTGCCGATGTGGGCAAAGTGGTACACGGTCGGGCCGCAGGTGTACATCTCCACATGGTTCGGCGTATGGGTCTTGAATTCTTCCTTTTTATGGGTCGCGGAATTGTATAAATACATGATAGATCTCCTTTGAGAAGATGAAATAACGGATTTAGTCCGCCTCTTTGAAGACGTCTAGGTTCTTTGCGAAATACTCAATGCCGGAGTACACGGTCGTCGCCACGATGACCGCGATGCACACGACATTCAAAAGGTTGCTCTGGAACACCAGCATCAGGCACAGGCACACCATGGTCGAGGCGGTCTTCACCTTGCCCGACCACGCGGCCGCGATGACGCGCCCCTGCTCCACGGCGACAAGGCGCATGCCGGAAACGGCAAATTCACGCAGCAGCACGATGGCGAGACACCAGCCGGGCATCTGCCCATATTCGACAAAGTAGCACATTGCCGCCATGACGAGCATTTTGTCCGCCAGCGGGTCCATGAACTTGCCGAAATTTGTGATCTGATTATAGTGGCGGGCGATGTAGCCGTCGACAAAGTCCGTCAGGCACGCGACGATGAAAATACCGAGCGCCCACCATCTCGCACCCGCGAAGTCCAGGTACAGCACCACTAAGAATACGGGGATCAGCGCAATGCGCATGATCGTCAGCTTGTTTGCAGTTGTCATATCTCTCTTTCCTCCTGCCCTGCAGGGCATTTACTTATTCGACCGCTTCGCCGGTCAGCTCGCCGTCCATCGTGCCGGTCAGGCGGACATTGACGAACTCGCCTGCCATGATATCACGTTCTGCGGAAAAGTAGATCTTTCCGTCGATATCCACGGACTCGGCGTAGCTGCGGCCGACAAAGGACTGCGCTTCCTCACTCCAGCCCTCGCACAGCACTTCGCGCACATCGCCGAGGACGGATTCATTGTATTCGTCGATGATATCGCTCTGCACGTCGACTAAAAGCTCCGTGCGGCGCTGGGCCTCCTCCATCGGAACGTGCTCCATCGTCGCGGCCTTCGTCCCCTCCTCGGGCGAGAACGGGAACACGCCCGCGCGCTCGATCTTCTCCTCGCGCAGGAAGTCGCAGAGCTCTTCGAACTCCTTCTCCCCCTCGCCGGGAAGACCGGCGATGATCGACGTCCGCAGCACAAGGCCCGGGATGCGCGCGCGCAGGTCGTGGAAAACCTTGCGGATGCTCTCTTTCGTGTCGCGGCGGTTCATCGCCTTCAAGATGCTGTCGTTGCAGTGCTGGATGGGGATATCGAGATACGGCACGATCTTCTTTTCCTGCGCGATCGTGTCGATCAGCTCATCGGTGATATCATCGGGATAGAGGTAGTGTAAGCGGATCCAGTGGAAATCGAGCTTGCACAGCTCACGCAGGAGTGCGGCAAGTTGGTGCTCGCCGTTCAAGTCCGTGCCGTAGCGCGTGATGTCCTGCGCGATGACGATGAGTTCCTTCACGCCCGCGGACGCAAGCTCGCTCGCCTCGTCCAGAAGTTCGTTCATCGGGCGGCTGCGGTAACGGCCGCGCAGGCGCGGAATGACGCAGTAGGCACAGCAGTTGTCGCAGCCCTCGGCGATGCGCAGGTACGCATACCATGACGGCGTGGACAAAATGCGCGCGCCGCCCTGCACGCAGTTCTGAATGTCGCCCATGTAGCAGGGGCGCAGCCCGCCGGGCGCCATGACCTCGTCGACCGCGCGGGCGATCTCGCCGTAGCTGCCGGTGCCGAGCACCGCGTCGACCTCAGGCAGCTCGTGGAGCACATCGTCCTTGTAGCGCTGCGCCATGCAGCCGGTGACGATGATCTTTTTGAGCTTGCCCTCTTTTTTGAGCTCCGCCATCTCTAAGATATTATCGATGGCCTCCTCGCAGGCAGAGGCCAGAAAGCCGCAGGTGTTGACCACGGCCACGTCCGCCCCCTCGGGCGAGAGGACGACGTTGTGTCCCGCATGCTGCACCGTGGCCATCATCTGCTCGCAGTTGACCTGATTTTTGGCGCAGCCCAGGGAAATGAAAGAAACGTTATAGGGCATAGAACCCCTCCTGATCGTAAACTAATTGTAAAAAATAGCCAAACGACTACTCTTCGTAATCGAATTCCGTCGCATTCTCGCTGATTTGGGCGATTGCCGCGCGCACATCGCACCATGCAAAGCCCCGCCGCAGCAGCATGTCGGACAGTCGCTTGCGCCCCTTTTCATCGAGCACGCGGCCCTTTGTCTTCTGCGCGATCACGCGCGCGATGGCTTCCTGCGCGTCGGGCGACTTTGACAGCGCGTCCTCCCATAGCTCGCGCGGCACGCCGCGGCGGTAGAGCTCGTCGCGAATCTTCGCCTCGCCATAGCCCATGCCGCCGTAATGGTGCACGAGCATCGCGGCATACTCCGCGTCGTTCAGCGCGCCGATCTCCTCGAGCCAGTCGCACGCCGATTCGGCGTCGGCCTCGACCGCTCCCTTTTCCCTGAGCTTTTTCGAAAGCTCTTTCCTTGACAGCGGGCGGGACGAGATCATGTTCGCCGCGCGCACGCGCGTTTCGCTCCGCGCGCCGGACTGCTGCAATTCTACCACAGTCCTATCGTCAATGTCCAGTCCTATACATAAACCGAAACGCAGAAGCTCGCTCTCGGTGATCCGGAGGAGGTCTCCCCCCTCCAGATACACGAGAACGCGCTCCTGCTTATGCTTCGATCGTTCGATCTTCTCAATCTTCATCCTTGAAATCGTCGGCGCTGACATCCACGGCGCGGCCCGCGGCCTTCGCCGCCACGCGGGACTGGCCCGTCATCAGCTTGTCGAAGTTGCGGCGGATCTCCGCTTCGAGGTTGTCGGCGATCTCGGGATTGTTTTTCAGATACTGCTTGGCCGCGTCGCGTCCCTGACCGATGCGCGTTTCGCCCATCGAGTACCACGAGCCGCTCTTCTGCACCAATCCGAGCTTGACGCCGAGGTCGATCAGTTCGCCGATGAGCGAGATGCCCTCGCCGTACATGATGTCGAACTCCGCCTCGCGGAACGGGGGCGCCATCTTGTTCTTCACGACCTTGGCGCGCGTGCGGTTGCCGATGATCTCGCTGCCGTTTTTCAGCGCCTCGATGCGGCGCACATCGATACGCACGCTCGAATAGAACTTAAGCGCGCGGCCGCCGGTCGTGACCTCGGGGTTGCCGTACATGACGCCGACCTTTTCGCGCAGCTGGTTGATGAAAATGACGATGGTGTTCGTTTTGCCGACCGCGCCGGTCAGCTTGCGCAGCGCTTGCGACATGAGGCGCGCGTGCAGACCGACAAAGCTGTCGCCCATCTCGCCCTCTATCTCCGCGCGCGGCACGAGCGCCGCGACGGAGTCGACCACGATGACGTCGATCGCGCCGGAGCGCACGAGCTGCTCCGTGATCTCAAGCGCCTGCTCGCCGGTGTCCGGCTGGGAGACGAGCATATCCTCGACCTTGACGCCAAGCGCGCGGGCATAGGTGATGTCGAGCGCGTGCTCGGCGTCGATGAACGCGACCTCGCCGCCCGCCTTCTGCGCCTGGGCGAGCACATGCAGCGCCAGCGTCGTCTTACCGGAGGATTCAGGCCCGTAAATTTCGATGATACGGCCCTTGGGCAGGCCCCCGATACCGAGCGCCAGGTCGAGCGCCAGCGAGCCCGTGGAGATGGCCTCCACATTGCTCACGGTGTTGTCGCCAAAGCGCATGATCGAGCCCTTGCCGTAGGTGCGCTCGATCTGCTGCATCGCGGTCTCGATCGCCCGCTTCTTGTCGTCGGCCATCGCCGCAGCTGCCTTCGTCTGAGACTTTTCTGCCATGTTCGCGTTCCTCCCGATTCTTTATGTAAACTAAGTTTGCTTCAAATGGTCTCCACGCGCGTGCCGTACACCACGCGGGGGATGTTGTTGAGATCCTTGACGATCTGAATGTCGCCAAAGCCGTGCGAGCGCATGATGCGCAGCACCTGATCCGCCTGCCCGATGCCGACCTCGAAAAAGAGCATGCCGTTTTCACACAGGGCATCGCGCCACTTTTCGCAGATCACACGGTAGAAGTCGAGCCCGTCCGCGCCGCCGTCAAGCGCAAGGCGCGGCTCGTGCTCGCGCACGGAAGCGTCGAGCGTGTCGATGTCCGCGCTCGGGATGTACGGCGGGTTGCTGACCAGAAACTGGAACTCGCCCAGCGTGCGCGCGGGCTTTTCCCGCGCGTCGATCTTCAGGCTTGCCACCCGCGCCGTCAAGCGGTTGCGGCGGATGTTCTGCCGGCAGATCTTGAGCGCCTCTTCGTCATATTCGCCGAGCAGCACGCGCGCGTTCGGCAGGTTTGCCGCCGCGGCAAGGCCGATGCATCCGCTGCCCGCGCAGAGATCCAGAATGCGGCAGGCCCCCGCGCCGCGCGCCGCGTCGATGAGCTTTGTCGCCAGCACCTCGGTATCCGGGCGCGGGATGAGCACCGCGGGCGAAATGTCGAGCGGCAGACCATAGAACTCCCACTCGCCGATGAGATACGCCACCGGCTCGCCCGCCAAGTGGCGCTTGACGAGCTCGCGCGCACTCTTCTCCACCTCGGGCGAGGCGTAGAGTGAGCCGTCGCGCACCAGCTCCTCGCGCGTTTTTGCCGCCGCGGCGCAGACGAGCTCGCGCGCCGACTGCGTCGCCTCCTCGTCGCCCGCGCGCCTCAGCTCCGTGCGCAGGTCCAGATAGAGATTATTATACGTCGTTGCCATGCTTACCACGCATCCTTGCCTTTTTCTTCGGGAATGACCAGCTCGAGCGCGCGGATGGCGACCTCGAGCATGCTGTCGTCCGGCTCGTTGGTCGTAAAGTTTTGCAGCCACAGGCCCGGACGCGCCAGAAAGCGCGTCACCTTGTTGTCGTGCCCGCCGACGTAGCGGTTGAACTCATACGTCACGCCCACGATTGGAATGAGCAGCAGCAGGTGCAGCGCCATGCGCACCCACATGTTGCGCCAGTTGACAAAGCTGAAGACAAGGCTCGAGACTAAAATCGACACGACCACGACCACAAAGAGAAAGCTCGTGCCGCAGCGCGGATGGTGGCGCGGCTGGATGCGGCAGTTTTCGACCGTCAGCGGCAGCCCCGCCTCGTAGCAGAAGATCGTCTTATGCTCCGCGCCGTGGTACTGGAACACGCGGTAGATGTCCTTCTGCTTGGAGCACAGGATCATGTAAGCGAAGAAGATCACGAGCTTGATGACGGATTCGACCAGATTGTGCACCGCCGCGCTCTTGATATACGGGTCGATAAAGCCGGCCAGAAACGTCGGCAGCAGGAAAAAGAGCAGGATCGTCAGCCCCAGCGACAGAAAGACCGCCAGCGCTGTGATGAATTTCTGCATTTTTTCGTTGCCGAGCTTTTTTTCAAGCCACTGGTCGAATTTGCTCGGCTCGGCGACGTCCTCGTCGGGGAAATAGTCCGCCGAAAACATCAGCGCCTTGACGCCCTTGACCATCGAATCGACGAACGTCACCGCGCCGCGGATGATGGGTAAGCCCAAAACGGGGTACTTGTCGCGCACGAGCGTCAGCTCCTCGACCTTTTCGACCAGCCCGTCCGGCGAGCGGACGACAATAGCCTGCTTGCCCGGACCGCGCATCAAAACTCCCTCGATCAACGCCTGTCCGCCGATGCTCGTGCGGAACTTGGACGCGGAAGCCTTGTTTTTTGCTTCTTCTGCCATGAATGGTTCTCCTTTTTCTATGCGATATCATACCACGGGTTTTGCAAGAATGCAACACCCGTTCTATTTTTCACGACATGGGCAGCGAGATCGTCACGACCGCGCCGCCGCCCTCGGCGTTGGCGATGTCGAACGTGCCGCCGTGCAGGCGCACGATCTCGTCACACACGGCAAGGCCGATGCCGCTGCCGCGTGCCTTCGACGAGCCCTTGTAGAATTTCTGCTTGACGAACGGCAGCTCCTCCTCCGGGATGCCGGGGCCGTAGTCGCGCACACGGATGACAAATTTTCCATCCTCGCACGCGGCGCTCACGTCGATGCGCTTTCCCGCGCCGCCGTGCTTGGCCGCGTTGTCCAGCAGGTTGCAGAAGACCTGCCGCAGCCGGTCGGGGTCCCCTGGAATGGGGGGGAACTCCTCCTCGCAGTCGGTATGGTACACGGCAATCCCTCGTCAGGGCCCTTGTAGCTGACCTCGATGCCCTCCTGCCGGAAGAGCTCGAAATAGGTGTAGATCGCGTCCTCGAGCTCGCTGGCAAGATCGACGCTCTCCACGCGCAGCGTGAAGCGCCCGTCCTGCATCTTCGTGAATTCGAGCAGCTCCTCGACCATCGTCGTCAGGCGGCGGGACTCTTTCAAAATGATGCCGAGGCCGCGCTTCGTCTGGTCGATGTTCGCGCCGGGGTCGGCGGAAAGCGTCTCTGCCCAGCCGCTGATGGCGGTCAGCGGCGTTCGCAGCTCGTGCGAGACCGACGAGATGAATTCCTGCTGGATCTTCTCGGCCTGGCTGATCTTGAGTGACATGTCGTTGATGTTGTCGACCAGCTCGCCGAGCTCGTCGCGGTAGTGGTTCTCAATCATGATGCCGTAGCTGCCGCCCGAAATGCGGCGTGCCGCGTCGCTCACGACTGCAACGGGCTGGACGACGTTGTTGATAAAAATAGCATTCGACGCCGCAATCAGCGCCATGCACACGAGTGCCGCCGCCGAAGCGAGCAGCGACTCGACCAACACGCGATGCTGCGCCTCGCGCAGCGATGTCACGTACCGCAGCACGCCGACGACGCGGGAGTTAAAAAACAGCGGATACGACACCGCGAGGATATTCTCCCCCGTCTGCGGATCGCGGCCCTGAAACGACGCCATTTTACCGCCGATCGCGCTGTCAACGTCGCTCGTGCCGGGCAGCGTGCCCGCCGTCAGCCCGTAGGACGAGACCTGCACGCGTCCGTTCGTGTTGATGAACTGGAGCTCGATCGTGTCCTTTTCTTCAAACGTTTCGGCGGAGTACGACGCGAGGCGGTAATATTCGCTGTAGCTCTTCACGCCGTAGCCCGTGAAGGTCTCCGCCGCGATACGCGCGCGGCTCTCAAGGCCCGAGCGCATCGCATTGTAATAGTATTCCTGCACGCCCACGCTGAAAAGCGCCACCGCCAGCACCAGCAGCAGCAAGATCGGCAGCACCGCCGAAAACATCCACCGCTGACGAAGGCCACGGATGTGCAGCGCCGAAGCAAAGCCTTTTCGATTGTCCGGCATCGCTGCCCCTCCTTCGTTCGGTGCGCTCACACCGTCCATTTATAACCAAAGCCCCACACGGTGGAGATGTACTTCGGCTCCTGCGCGTCATCTTCGATCTTGAGGCGCAGGCGGCGGACATTCACGTCCACGATCTTGAGCTCGCCAAAGTAGCCCTTGCCCCACACGGCGTCGAGAATTTCCTCGCGCGCGAGCGCCTTGCCGCTGTTTTCCATAAAGAGCTTGACGATCGCGTACTCGATCTGCGTCAGCTTGACGCGCTCGCCGTTTTTTTCAAGCGTCCGGTTCGTCAGGTTCAGCAGAAACGGCGGCTGATACAACTCTCCGGTATGCGTGGCCGGCGTGTTTTCGCCCATGCGGCGCAGCAGCGCGTCCACGCGCGCGGTGAGCTCGGCGGGCGAAAACGGCTTTGTCACATAGTCGTCCGCGCCGGTCATCAGACCCGTCACCTTGTCCATCTCCTGCGTGCGCGCCGTCAGCATGATGATGCCGACCTGCGCGTTCGACATGCGGATGCGGCGGCAGACTTCGAACCCGTCGATGTCCGGCAGCATGATGTCGAGCAGGCACAGCTTCGTGTCGGGATTTTCCTGCAATTTTTGAAGCGCCTCCTCGCCGCACTCAGCCTCCACGACCTCGTAGCCCGCACGCTGCAAATTGATGACAATAAAACTACGGATACTGGCTTCATCCTCCAGCACCAGCACTTTTTTCATATCGTTTCTCCTCTCAGTTGTCTCCCATCGTCCATTCCGCCGTGATGAGCGAGAAGCGCTCGCGCAGCGATTGCTCATCAAGCGTGATATTCCATACATCGCCGATCCGTGCGGCGTATACCGCCTCCACCTGCTGCGTGAGCACAAAGCGGCTGCCGATGTTGGCAAGTCCCTCGCGCGCCTCGCCCGTCAGGGTGTAGACGGTGAGCAGTTTCTCTCTCAGTCCGCCCTCGCCCACGCGGTAGAAGGACACGGCGGTCTCGCCGCTGCCCGCGCTGCGCTCGACGGTCAGATGGTCCTTGTCCCACTCGTCCGGCAGCACAAGGCTCCAGCCGTCCGCCACATTGTGGAAGCAGCTCTGCACGTCCGTCACCGTGCCGTCGATGCTGTACTGCTCCCATACAACGTAATACTGCAGCTCGCTCTCGCGGTCAAAGCGCTGCAAGGGACGCGTCTTCGGCGCTTCGGTCACGCCGTCGCTGTTTTCATCGCGCGGGAAAAGGCCGAGGAAAATTTCCTCCGCGGGTACCTGATTTGCGTCCGCGCCGAGGGCGATGTTCTGCAGCCGCCCGCCCTTGAGCGCCAGCACGTCCGTCACGGTCAGGTTGTCGCCCGTCACGCCCGTCACGAACAGCGCGTTCTCCCCGCCCGTCAGCGTGCCGGCCGTCAGGCGGCTCAGCTCCGCCACCGAGGCGGACAGGCGCAGCGAGGACTTCGCGTGCAGCGCGCCGTCATCCCAGTCGTAGTAATCGACGCGCGCCGTACTCTCTTCGTCGCTGCAAATAATTAAAAGTTCCTGCTTCCCGTCGCCGTTCATGTCGAGGTTCGCGTAACGGGAATAGCCCGTCGTCAAAAGCGACTCCGACGTGCCGGGAGAGAGCGGATAGATGGCAAGCCCCTGCACATCCGAGCTGCTCTTGTAGCCGACCAGGATCTCCTTGAGCCCGTCGCCGTCCAGATCCGCGTAGTTCACGCTGTAGATCTGGCTCGATGTGCCCTCGATCACGGCGTAGCGCTCGTAGCTGTCGCCGTCGGCTTTGAAGATGTAGATCTTCATCGGCTTTTTGTCGCTCGCGCGGCGGAAGAAGGCCACCGCCTCTTCGCTGCCGTCACCATCGAGGTCGATCATCTGCACGCTCTGCAAATTGCTGCCTGACGTGGGCGCGGCATACTCCGCGCCGTTTGTGAGCAGCGCGTCGATCTGCGATTCGAGCGACTCATACTCGCCCGCGAGCTTCGGCAGGCGGTAGAGCGACGTCTCCGGCGTCGTGAACATGCAGCCCGAAAGCAGCAGTGAAAATAATCCGATCACCAGCATTTTCCCCGCGCGCTTCATTCTCTCCGCCTCCTTTTTCATACAGATACCAATACAGAGTTATCATAGCACGCCGCCGCGCAAAAAGGTAGCCCCTTTTTGCGCATTTTCCGCAAAAAAGCAGCGTTCAATGTCCTATCTAAGCCTTATCAAAGCGAAAGATGCGCCTTTTGCGCCCACTGGGCGCAAAACAGCATTCTAAAAAGCACGCATTTTGTGCTCCCTGAGCACAAAACAGTGTCCTCGCACGCACTCCCCCGGCGCATTTCGCGCCCTGCGGGCGCGA
>OHFD01000633.1_pt1 | contig 11241 bp, 10 predicted proteins | sample 1567451 | NCBI WGS metagenome assembly OHFD01 (sample SAMEA3879588, study PRJEB24766) | human gut metagenome | biome: human-associated habitat; feature: feces | place: USA | collected 1985/1987 | reverse complement strand
ATTATTCACTAAAACTTATATATATGGAAAACTTATGGAATTTTGCCAAAGACTTTTTGGATTGTGCCAGCAAACAAGCTAATTATTGGAGTTTTTTAGGTAAAAGGCGTTTCGAAAACGGGACGCTGAAGTTTTATCCCAACGGATATTTTGCATTTTTGCAACCCGGAACGTCCAAACTTTCCGTTTACAGTAATAACTGCCGGCTGAAATTTAACGGCGTATCTGATTTCCATGTTTTTGAAAACGGCCAGATGGCGGTATCAAAAAATGGCAATGCGTCATACACGCTTTACAGCTCTGAAGAAAACCGCATGACGGAAATTACCAATGTACGCTACCTTTGCCGCTACCAAACAATTGTTTCGGAGCAAGACGGTATGTTGTACCCCAACCTCCCTCGCACTTACAGCAAAGACGGCTGGAATTTTCCGCTCTGCCTGGGGCATAAAGACGATATTTCCAACGTTTCTGACGCTGATGACGGAAAGATTGCCGTAACATACCCCTGGGGAAGAGCGGACTTATACAACCGAAGCGGGCTTAAACTGGCATCCTTCAAAGACTGCAAGGCGGTTATTTTTCTAAAACAAGGAAATTTTATCGTCCTGGAAAGAAACGGATACGGGCGCCTGTTTGACAAAGACTGCCGACTGATGCTTGAAAATGTCAGCCCTCTGCCCGAAAATGAAAATTTTCTCCGAAACAACGACCGTTTTTGCATTCACAAAGGACATTATTACGACTGCTGTTGCGGAGAAACCTATTCCGGAAAAACGCTACCGCTGATTTTAAGCAGCGAAAGCCGCGTCTTTTATGAAAAAGGTATTATTTACCATCCGAACGGAGCAGTTGTCTTAAGCCAGTGCCCTGAGGAATATGCGTTGTTCAACGGGCATATGCTGCATATTCAGCAAAACGGCAGAGATTTTGTTTTTGATTTGCGGCTGAAACAGAGGGATTTATTGACAATTATGGAGAAGCTTGTCAAAAACACCGATGAAAAAGATATTTCGCCGCTGTTGTTTGATTATTTGCAGACAGCCGCCGAAATCATCAAAGGAACGGCTCTCAGCCGTAAGGATACGCTGTTAAGCTTTATTCGGAACTGACACAGCCTCCGCTGCTGAGTTTTATCCGCAGCTGACTGACACAGACCTCTGTTTATGATGTCTGCCATAAGCCCTCCCCTGACGGAGGGCTTTTTTATATTTTCCGCGGAAAAACAGGCAAAACAGCAGCGAGATTCATTTTATCTTAACTTCCGGCGATTATATATTAAGCAGGTGTAACAGCAGACAGGAGTTGTATGTTTATTTTATTTGTGGCTTTACTGGCGCCGTTCTTTTCCTCTTTCGCCAATATTATTGAATGCAAGCTGTCCAACAACATATTCAAACATCCGGCAACCATGATTTTTTATATCTCGCTCATGAACTGCCTGTTTATGCCCCTGCTTTTGTTTTTCGGCACGCCTACCCTGCCCGCGCCCAGTGCCATTCCGTTTTATTTTCTGCTGGCATTTATTGACGTTGCATACCTCTATCCTTATTACAAAGCGATGAAAGTTATTGATACGTCTATCGTTTCTGCGCTGTTTTCGCTGGGGCAGATTACAATTCCGATTATGACATACCTGTTTTTGGACGAACGGCTCAGAGAATCGCAATACGCCGGATTTTTGCTGATTATTGCCGCGTCGATTGTCCTTAGCATCAACGATTTTAAGATGCCGAAGCTGAACCGGGCGTTTTATTATATGGTCTTTGTTTCCCTGCTGCGGGCATTTTATGTCGTTTTGCAAAAATATACCTTTAAGGAAGACGACAACTGGATTAATCTAATCATTTACGTCAATATTTTTTCGTTCCTGCTGCCGTTCCTGCTGTTTTTGCACAAAAAATCGGCGGAACGGATACGGAGCACCTTTGCCGAATACCGTAAAAATACAAAAGTATTCTGCCTGAACGAATTTTTGTGTTTTCTGGGCGGAGCGGCGGCTGTTTACGCCTTGTCCAAACTTTCGGCGGTTACGTCATCGGCAATTAACGCGACGGCGCCGATTTTTATGCTGTTCATCAGTCTGGCGCTGAGAAAGATGTTTGACATCCGCGTCAAGGAAACGATTACGCCGCACATTATGATAAAAAAGCTGATATGTTTTGTCGTAATTATTGCCGGCGTGGTCATGGTGGCACTTTAATATACCGTTCCCTAAGGCTGAAGCGCCGCTGTTTTCCGGCTATCGCCCAAGCGCTTTTTGTGGAGTTTTCGGCAGTTTCTGCCGGCCTTTTTTATATTCGGCAGACAGACGGGAAAAGCGCTGATAAAAGCAGTACAGACAATGCTTTTATGTCGGCAGACAGACGGAAAAAGCGCCGATAAACAGCGGCCTAAACTTTTTTTTATATTTCCAGATATGCCAAAACATCGTCAGGGCTGTTGACCTGCACGACCTCGGTATTGTCCATGGCACGCAAGGCTTCAGCCAGCGTATAGTCATTGCCGCCCTTTTCGGTACGGTCGCCGAGAAAGATGATTTTGTGGTTCGGATACATTTCGCGCACCCGCCGGGCAATCTGGCTTTTGCCGCAGCCTTTAGTTACAATGTCCAAAGAGATTTTGCCGCCGACGCTGGTTTCATATTCGGGAAATTTCTCATTCAGTTCCCGGGCTATATTTTCCCGCTCATGATGAAGGCTGTCCCATTCGTTATATTTGGTACGCTCCGCAAACGGGCAGTTCCGCCCCAAGACGCTGAAGTTCAGCATTCCCGGGCGCAATTCAAGATAATTGCCGTACAGCTTTCCCTGATAGGCGGTATTGCGGCGAAAACGTTCCAACGTTTGGAGAAATTCCTTTTTCAGGACAATTTCGTTGCGATAAATTTCCTGCCCTTTCTGGTGGTAAACGTTACCCATTGAGCTGTAAATACCGCTGAATGCGGCAACGGCATCGGGCGGCAGTTGCTCGGTTACCTTTTCATAATTGGAACCGGCGGCAAGATACGCCAGATGCGACTTGAGCCACGGCAGAAAACGGCGGCTGAAATCCGGTGTCATCGGCTGGCGCGCCGGAGTTAAGGTTCCGTCCATATCAAAAATATATATTTTCATTTGGTCCTCCTTTCTTATAAATGCGTTTCTTTCCCTCCGGCATATTTTGCGAGGAACGCCGCACAGGCCATACATACCCCCGAAACAGGCTTTTTCGGCAAATACCGCACGGGCTATGCGCTGCCTGAAACCGTTTTTTTTTGCAACGATTGCCTACAGGCGACGCGTTTCCTGAATCCGGCACCCGCACCGCGGAGAAAGAAGCAGCCTATTTATCGGCGACACATTTATAATAAGCTTTGGAAGGCACAAACAGCCGACAGGTAAAAATATCGCGGCGTATCTCTTCGGCATGCGTGCCGGCTTTATGTTCCCGGCACAAACCGTCGGCAAACGCCTTTACCTCTTCCTTATCATAAAAAAGAGGATTATAGCATACCGCCGGCCGGCCGGGCTTGGAAGCACCGACATACACATACTCCGTCCCCGGCTCGCGGCGGCGGTCTTCAAACGGCGCAAACTGCGAACATGCCGAAACGCTCAGAACCAGAGATAATAACAGCGATAATTTTAGAGTGGACAATTTGCAAAACTCCCATTAAATTGTGTTATGTCAGTCATTATATATAAAGATGAAATAAAATGCAAAGCGAAAATGTATATATTGGGGATGATAAATTCCAGCGGTTTCTTGACCATTATAACTGCCCGGCGCCACTCGGCGTCGTCAAGCTCCGGTTTGCAGGAGCCGTCTGCAGCCCTAATCCCAACTTGCGCCCGACGGACGTCATTGCTTCGCTGTTTGCCGAAAACATGCAACCGAGGCTGACGACAAAAAACGAAGCGGAACTTTTTTTCAAGTTTTTTATGGGGCTGTGGGACGAGATGTTTGTTGAAATCAAAACCAACACGCTCAAACTTCCGGAATTTTCCGGAAACAAAAACGACACGAAAGAATTGGCAGAATTATGCCATAGCCGTGCCGACCAGATTGAGTTCGGCTTTGTCGAAGGCTTTTGGGGCGGCTGTGAGACACTGTCCATTCCTAACTATGCCGCAGAACTGATGGCTTCGCTTTCCGATATGGCCGACGTTTACGGCGTTTTGGCCAAAAAACTGACACAGGCGGAAAATCCGAAAGACATTTACCCGGTTATTCTGAACACGGATCAGATGGTGGAAAAGACTTTTCGCTTTTTGATTGAACATATGGTTTTGCCGCACATTGAGCAACTGCAGAGAAGCGTTAACTGATTTCTAAATTTTACAGGAGTTTACCCATGGAATTGTATGAAGGATTACTGACCCGGCGTTCTATCAGAAAATACAACCCGGAAAAGAAACTGACGAAAGATGAAATTCTGGAACTCATCCGGGCAGCAAGTTATGCCCCCTCCGCACACAACAAACAACCCTGGCATTTTCTGGTTATTCAGGACGCGGAAACTTTACGCACCCTGCGCCAGATTCAGCCTTGGACATCTTTTGCCAAAGATGCGGCATGCGCTATTGTTGTCTGCGCAGACGAAGAAGAATGTTTTCACCGCGAAAAAGAGGGATGGAACTATGCCCAGATTGACGGTTCCCTCGCTGCGCAAAACCTGCTGCTGGCCTGCCATGCCAAAGGGCTGGGCGCCTGTTTTTGCGGTGCGGCGCCGATGCCGATGGTCGTTGACAACCTGCGTAAAAAGTTCCGTATGCCGGAAACGATGCTCCCCGTAGCAATCATTACCATCGGCTATCCGGAAGAAACGCCTAAACAACCGGAAGACAGGCTTAATCCGGAAAAAATACACTGGGAAACGTTTTAGCCCGAGAGCGTACGAACCGGCAAAAATGTCAACCTGCCGGCAAAGCGCGCAGGGAGGGCTCTTTAGCCGGAGAGAGTGCAAACCCGGCAGAAAAAACAACAAAACCCCGCCAGACATACGCTGCGGGGCTTTGTATTTTCATGTTGTTTCTTTCACAATGTTGCATAGCGTTTAAAATAGGCTTCAACCTCTTCACGATTGCCGCGTTCCAGCAATTCCTCTTCTGCTTCCAAACCTCTTTTGGAAAACAGAATATAGGACATAATCAATTCGCTGTCACCGCTTTTAACCATTTCGCGCTGTGCCGGAAGGGATAGTTCCTTATACCGTTCAACATACGTTTTGACACAGTTGCGACAGGCATCTATAAAGCTGTCCCTGCCGCCGCCAACGTTGAGATACGTCATCAATGCCTGTTGCCCAAGAGGTGAAAGTCTGTTTTTTTCCAGATATTCCTGCACCGGAAACAACGATAAATCGCTGTCCTGCTCTTTTCCCTCATGCAGGCAATGCGTCAGAAGGAAAACTTCCGCTTTCGGTGAAAGCCGCTTTTTGGCAATAACAGACATCATCTTTTTCTTTATCAATTCCGTTTCGACGTCCAGACACAGGCGATTGTGCTCCAACATATAAATACGAGCAGCATCAAACCCTATCGGCTGATGGAAAATATACATCTGCACCTCAGGCGCAATGTTAACGCGTTCAAACCGTTCCTCATCGTGTGAAGACATACGGAGATTGGCATACGCCGTCAGCAAAGCCATAATTTCCTTCTGGTTGCCGCGTTTGACTATCTGCATCTGCTCTTTGGCGGGAAGACCGTCAGGAAGCCAGTTGAAGCCGACTTGGACAGAACTGATTTTGCTGATGCGATTCATAACTTCATGATGCGTGTTTCTTTCAATTTCTGCAGCTTCACGCAAACGGCTTATTTCTGCAACACTGATTTTTTCTGTTTTCATAATGATAACATTTTAATTAAATTTGACATATATATAGTTGTTTCGGCTTGAGATATATAACGCCGTTTATTTTTTGTCAAACATTAATTTACGGGTGCAACAAATATAGGAAAAGGGCAGATACGCCCGGACTGCCACGCCCTGCCCTTCTATACCGGCCGCACTTGCACCGTGTTAGTTATATGAGGTTACGCGCCGGTTTTACCTGTATCATTGTTCCGCCTATTCCAACTGTCACGCGTTTATTTATAAATATCGTACAGCTTTTTCATCATTTCCGGTGCCTGCATATCCAGTTCGGCTAAAATATACGCAGCGGTGTCCAAATTGAGGCGGGCAACGGATTTCACCGAATAACGGTCCTGATTTTCTATCCAACGCGGATTATTATAATCGACCCAGTGCCGCTCGCGATAAGCCGAAACGGTACGGACGGACGGCTTTTGAAGATGTAATTTGCCGTCAGGCGCCAGATAGGCGAACTTTTCCAACGCTCCCTCGCGGTCAAAGGCTTTGACGGAAATTTCGCCGTTATTATAAAAGACGATTTCGGTCTTTACCTTGCCGTTTTTATAGTATTCCAGCAGCGTGTTCTGTTTTTCATCGGCTTTGAATTCTGATGAAACTGCTCCGTTCTTGGCAAATATCTTCATATTGTCCCGCAACAGTCCGCTGCTGTTTTTGGCAAATTTCACCGGCATATCGGCTCCGTTCAATTTCAGGGATTTGACTGTTCCCGAGGCATCATATACCTCTTCCAAAATGTTGGGGCCGAGCTGCTTTATAACTTTGACAAGCTTTCCGGCTTTGTCGTATTCGCTGATTGTGTATGACAGCGGAGAATTCTGAACCGTTTCAACTTTCAGGGTACCGTCGGGATAAAACTGCTTATCGGAAAACAGCAAGGTTTCCGGTTTGCGGGTTATCTCATAACGCGCCTTGCCGTTGTCATAAAAATCTTCGCGCGATATAAAAGCCATTACCGGATTGTCTGTATAAGCCTTATTTGTCTTGCGGCGAATTTCTCCCGAACCGAAATATTTTTCAATCAGAATGCCGTCGTCTTTGTAAACGGTATCGGTAAGCAGCAGTCCGGTTTTGGAGTACTCCTTAATTTCTTCCGTCCGGCCGCCGCGGGTTTTTATCGTTTTGCGGAGATTGCCGTTCGGATAATAAAATTTTTCGGTTTTAGCCAGAGAGCCGGAAGTTTTTTCGCCGCCGATGCTGACATGCTCCTTGTCAACGACATCTGCCAGCGCATCTATGTCCGGTTTGGCAACCGGACCGATATTTTTGGCTGCCAGTTCGGCCTGCTTTTTCTCTTCTGCCGTCGGGATAATCGCATTTTTAAGTTTTATATCGTCAAAAGAAACAGGCTCCAGCCCTTCTACCATCGGCGCAGCATCTTCCGGAAGGACTGGTGATACTTCGTTTTTTTCACTCCGGACGGGAATATCGGCTTTTTGCACAGACGATGCGGCTGCCGGAACTTCCTTCGAGGCCGGTGCTGCTACCGACGCGGAAGAAACCGGAGCTACTGTAGACGGAGCGGCGTCTGAAACGGACGCTGCCGAGGAAGAGGCAGGAACCGCAGCGGCGGGAGTTCCGGCAGCAGAGGCCGGAGCTTCAGAAGCCTGTTTTGGCGCAGGCTGCAAAACGGATTCCGACTGACTTGAAGTTACGGAAGACGCTGCAGATGCGGCAGCCGTTAATGACGCTGCGGCATCTGTCGCAGGTGCAACAGCTGTTGAAGGTGTGGTACTCATTGATGGTGCAGCAGATGTTGAAGATGTGGCACTTGTTGATGGTGCAGCATCTGCTGTCCGATTTTCATAACCGCAGATTTTTCCGCCTTTAATCAACTCGCTGTTCTTATATACGGTATATTCGCCGGAAGCTAAATTATATTCAATATAATTCTGCGGATTAGATGCATTCACCTCGCGAATATTGTCAAGTTCGCCTTCATAGAATTTCAGATAAATATCCTTGTTCTTTTGCGGTTCGGCCAAAAAGGCATCCGTCTTTTCTCCTTCATTATAATTCAGGCTGAAGGCCAGCGTTCCGTCTTTATTATACCTTACCAGGAGCTTGCGCGGCGCACCGTCTGCTATGGTCAGCATTTCTTTGACGGCTCCGTTCTCATGATAGCTGCGCGAACTTTCCGCCAATTTATCCCGGCTGTAATAAATCTCCGCGACAACATGACCTTTATCGTCAAACTTTTTGGCAAAGCCCTGCTTCTGTTTTTGATAGTACGGAATATCATACAAGTGCTGCCCGTTTTCGGCATAAACCGTTTCGATTGCATATTCACCGCGGTTATAACCGGTCGGGAACACGGCACGCAGACGGTTGAGGACATCATAACAGGCATAATTGCTTTTTTCGGGTTTGAAAGAGGAAAAATCCCGGCAGGAATCCGGCAAATCCAACGCAAAAGCTTTGGTTACGGTATTGGCGTTAGCTTCCAAATCAAGCGCCAGTTCATCCAACTTAGAGGTTATATCCAGGCATTTCGAATCAGGATTGGACAGAGCCGCAAGCTTGGACGGTTCCGGAGCGCGACGGGCATCTTTCGGCGCGGCGCCGACAATTTCGCCGCCGGCAAAAGAGATTTCGCGGGCATTGGGACCGTATATCTTTGCAGTTCCTTCCTTTTTGCCGTCTTTATATGCAAACTCCGCGGCAACTTCCCCGGTCGGGAAATAGCAGGTCAGCCGGCCAACGACTTTTCCGTCCTCATAACGTTTGCGGAAGGCTACCTCCTTGGTCGGGAAAAAGCCGCTCGCGGTTCCGTTTTTTATCCCTTGTTTGTAATTTATTTCCGCAGTCAAATTGCCCGAAGCGTCAAACTTTTGCTCGACGCCGTTTTTCAAACCGCCGACATAGGGGGTTATGCGCCGAATCATTCCCGTATCGTCATAACTTATCTTCGACACTGCATTACCGCGCATATCGGCGATTTCATATACAAAGTTTTCCCGATACGGCAAGCCGCACTTGTTATACGATATATCCCCCTCATCTTCATAAAGTTCAACCAGCTCTTCCAAGCTCAGTTTCACAACCTTGTCCTGACAATCCGCCGCATCCAGTTCGGGAGCAAAATTCAGCACCCGGGCATTTTCGACTTCCTTTATCACGCGGCCCTGACGGTTAAAAAACAGAGTTTTGCCGTCTTCCTGACCGACTGGAAACGATGCGGCTATACGCCCGTCGGGATAATATGTGATGATGTTGCCCTGGCGAATCGTCTTTTGTTCAGCCAACGGCTTCTGCGCGTCTTCTTTGGGCAGAACCCACGGAATTTCCTGCCGCAATGTCCCGTTGTTGTCGTATTTCTTTTCGGTGCCGATTTTATTATTCTCGTTCAGATATGTCGCCTGCGCTGCCAGACGCCCGTTCATATAGTAATCTTCCGCATAAAACCCTTTGCCGTCATCCAGCGTAGTTACCTTGCGGGAAACCTGCCCGTTGGGATGATAATAGTTCAGCACCTTTTTAACGACTTCGCCGTCTTTTATCGTTTTTTCGGCAATAACCTTGCCGTCAGGCGCCACCAGCTTTTCAATATGACCGCCGGAGATTTCCTCTTTTATTATTTTGGGCTGGTCTGCTTTCTCCTCTGCAATTGGGGCAGCCGACGATACTGCATCTCCGGCTGCTTTCGACACAGCAGCAGATGCGGCTTTTTCTTCATCCAATTTATAAATTCCCGACGACGCCGTCGCGGGCGCCTTTTCCGCCGGAGCGGCAGATACAGCATACGCCACGGCCGGCAAAGAAACAGTCAGCAACAGAGCTAAATTCAGCGATTTTCCCATAACAGCACCATAATCCATAAAGTTAAAAAATAAAGTTCTCCGCTGATGATTGAAACATATATATTATTTTTTTTAAAGCATTAAATCGGATTTACACAGAAAGCATCGGCAATTTATAAGATTTAAAGAGCCGTACAGGGCAGGCACATTAAATTTCCGCCTGCCGCAACAGGATTTCCGCCTCTTTTTTTCTGAGCTGAACGGATGTTATCCGATGTTCTTTCAAAGCTTCCAGGGCCTGTCTGAATTCAGGATATTCGCAAAAGCGCAGGGTTGACGCTTTCTGGTAAAACCGTTCCAGCATTGCGGCAATGGCGGCAAAATTCTTTTGTTCGGCACGGCTGAAAGGCTTGTCCCGCCCCCGCACATCGGCAGACATGACGGCAATAAACCTCTCTATATAGTCCGGGCGGTGAAAACGAAGCAGGTCAACAGCTATCCGGGCAAGTTTTCTGGCGGCATCCGCGGGCGGACGATGCGACACCATATGGTTTAAGGCACAAAAACGGGCAAACCCGGTATAAGCTTCAGGGATTTGCAGCCGGGCGGCTATCCGGCCGATAATCTCTGCTCCCAGCAAGTCATGTCCGCGATGCGACGGCCATTTTTGCGGATCCGTAGCCGTTTTTCCGACATCATGCAGCAATACGGCCAGATTGACCATAGCGTCGTCCGTATCGGCTGCTTTCAGCGACAGAACGGTATGCTCCCCGCTGTTTCCCTCAGGATGATAGTCCCGGCGTTCAGGAACATTCCACAGTTCTCCGATTTCAGGCAGCAGCACCGACAACGCACCGCATTCGCGCGCCGTCCGGACAAAAAGATAAAATCCGCGGCACCCCAGCGCCTTTTCCATTTCCTGCCAAATCCGCTGCCGGCTTAAATGTGCCAGCGCCCCTTCTTCTACCATCCGGCGGCAAAGTGCCATCGTTTCAGGCGCAACGGCAAACTCTAACTGCGCTGCAAACCGGCACATCCGCAGCACCCGCAGGGGATCTTCGGCAAAATGTTCCGAAATATGGCGCAAAACACGCTTTTTAATATCATCCCTCCCCTGATGAAAATCCAGAATTTCCCCGGTATCGGGATTTCGGTATAAAGCATTGCAGGTAAAATCCCGCCGCAGAGAATCCTCTTCCAAAGTAATGTCCGGCGTGAATTCAAATTTGAAATCACAATGACCTAAGCCGGTTTTTACCTCCCGGCGGGCAAGCGCATATTCTTCGCCGGTTTCCGGGTGCAGAAAAACGGGAAAGCTTTTCCCGACTTTTTTAAAACCCAGGGCCAGCATTTCCTTTTCCGTTCCGCCTGTAACCACAAAATCCCTGTCCTGGCAGGACTTATGCAGCAACATATCCCGCACAGCACCGCCAACCTGATAAAAATGCATTTTCCTCTCCAAGAATTTACAAGAAATATAAGCGCAGAATCAATATATTGCAAGGCTTTTACCCGCGCATTAAAAAAAATATCAAAAAAAATAAAAAAAGGGGTTGCAAAAAAAAATCTTTTGGTTATAGTAACGGCAGTTTTGATGGCAAGTGCCATTTTGATGATGGGTGCGTAGCTCAGTTGGTAGAGC
>OHFD01000628.1_pt1 | contig 11286 bp, 10 predicted proteins | sample 1567451 | NCBI WGS metagenome assembly OHFD01 (sample SAMEA3879588, study PRJEB24766) | human gut metagenome | biome: human-associated habitat; feature: feces | place: USA | collected 1985/1987 | reverse complement strand
TTAACGGCAATATTTTTCAATATAAGCGTTCTGGCACTTGATGATGATCTTGATGGCTTCCTCGCGGCCGAGGACGTCGCTGACGACGGTCTCCTTGCCCTCCAGGCTCTTGTAGACGCGGAAGAAGTGGCGGATTTCGCTTGCCACATGGTTCGGCAGCTCCGAGATGTCCTGATAGGTGTTGTAGGTCGGATCCTGGAAGGGAATGGCAATGATCTTTTCATCGAGACTGCCGCTGTCCTCCATCGAAATAACGCCGATGGGGTAGCACTCCACGAGGCTCAGCGGGCGGATGCATTCAGAGCAGAGAACCAGAACGTCCAGCGGGTCGCCGTCGTCCGCCCAGGTGCGGGGGATGAAGCCGTAGTTGGCGGGATAGTGAGTCGAGGTGTAGAGAATTCGGTCGAGACGCAGCGCGCCGGTCTCTTTATCCATCTCGTACTTGTTTTTCGAGCCCTTCTCGATCTCGATGACCGCGAAAAAGTCCTCAGGGCGCACGCGCGCCGGTGCAATATCATGCCAAAGATTCATAATAGTTCTCCCTTCGTGAGAAATGGTATTGAGAAAACGCGCAGAAGTACGCTTCTGCGCGCTTTCGCTGACGAAAATTATTTGCTCAGTGCCTCGTCGATGCTCTTCGCGCCGAGCTTGCCGGCGCCCATGGCGAGGATGACGGTGGCAGCGCCCGTGACGGCGTCGCCGCCGGCGTAGACGTTCTGATGAGAGGTGAGGCCGGCCTCGTTCACGACGATGCCGCCCTTGCGGTTGACCTCAAGACCCGGGGTGGTGTTCTTGATGAGCGGGTTCGGCGTGGTGCCAAGCGACATGATGACGCAGTCGACCGGCAGATCGTGTTCGCTGCCGACCTTTTCGATCGGGCGGCGGCGGCCGGAGGCGTCAGGCTCGCCCAGCTCCATCTCCACGCAGGTCATGGAGGAGACATAGCCTTTCTCATCGCCGTTGATCTTGACGGGGTTGTTGAGCGTCTTGAAGACGATGCCCTCTTCGATGGCATGCTCGACCTCTTCGTGACGGGCGGGGAGCTCTTCCATGCCGCGGCGGTAGACGACGTACACGTCCGCGCCCAGGCGCTTGGAGCAGCGCGCGGCGTCCATGGCGACGTTGCCGCCGCCGACGACGGCGACTTTCTTGCCCTGAAGCGGCATGATGGGCGTGTCGGAGCCGTCCTTATAAGCCTTCATCAGGTTGATACGGGTCAGGAATTCGTTGGCGGAGTAAACGCCGCAGAGGTTCTCGCCGGGGATGTGCATGAACATCGGAAGACCCGCGCCGGAGCCGATGAACACGGCCTCGAAGCCGTACTCGCTCATCAACTCGTCGATGGACACGACGCGGCCGATGACCATGTTCGTCTCGACCTTGACGCCGAGGGCCTTCAGGCCGTCGACTTCCTTCTGCACGATGGCCTTGGGAAGTCTGAACTCGGGGATGCCGTAGACCAGCACGCCGCCGGCAAGGTGGAGCGCTTCAAAAACGGTGACATCGTAGCCCTTCTTGGCAAGGTCGCCCGCGCAGGTGAGGCCACTGGGGCCGGAGCCGATGACCGCGACCTTGTGGCCGTTGGGCGTGGGCTTGGCGGGCGCTTCCTGCACGTTTGCATTGTGCCAGTCGGCGACAAAGCGCTCGAGGCGGCCGATGCCGACGGGCTCGCCCTTGATGCCGCGGATGCACTTCGATTCGCACTGCGTCTCCTGCGGGCAGACGCGGCCGCAGACGGCGGGCAGGGAGGAGGTCTCGTGGATGACCTGATAGGCGCCCTCGTAGTCCTTTTCGGTGATCTTCTTGATGAATTCGGGGATCTTGACCTGCACCGGGCAGCCGGAAACGCAGGGATGGTTCTTGCAGTTTAAGCAGCGGGCCGCTTCGTCGAGCGCCTGCTCCTCGGTATAGCCGAGGGCAACCTCCAGAAAGTTCTTGTTGCGGACGTTGGGCTCCTGCGAGGGCATTTCGTTCTTCTTCAGACTCATGTTAGGCATATTACTGAACCTCCTTGCTGAACAGGTTGCAGGTCTCTTCGTATTTGTGGCGCTCCCAGTCGAAGTACATCTTGCCGCGCTTGAGACTCTCGTCCCAGTCGACCTTGTGACCGTCGAAGTCCGGGCCGTCGACGCAGGCGAACTTCGTCTCGCCGCCGACGGTGAGGCGGCAGCCGCCGCACATGCCGGTGCCGTCGACCATGATCGGGCTCATGGAAACGGTGGTGGGGATGCCGTAGGGCTCGGTGGTCTTGGACACGAATTTCATCATGATGGCAGGGCCGATGGCGAAGATCTCGTCATACTGGTTGCCCGCGTCGATGAGCGCCTTGAGCGCATCGGTGACAAGACCCTTCTCGCCGTAAGAGCCGTCGTCCGTCATCAGCTTCAAAACGCTGGACGCCGCACGGAACTTGTCCTCAAGAATGACGAGGTCCTTATTCTTGAAGCCGACGACCGCGTGGACTTCCGCGCCGCAGTCGTGGAACTTCTTCAAAACGGGGTAAGCGATGGCGCAGCCGACGCCGCCGCCCACGACGCAGACCTTCTTCTTGCCTTCGGTCTCGGTCGGGCGGCCCAGCGGGCCGACAAAGTCCTGAATGTACTCGCCCTCGGCTTTATGTCTGAGCTTTTCGGTGGTGGCACCGATCGTCTGCACGATGATGGTGACGGTGCCCTTCTCACGGTCGAAGTCGTGGATGGTGATGGGGATGCGTTCACCGTTTTCATCGACGCGCAGGATGATGAACTGGCCGGGCTCGGCCTTCTTTGCCACCATCGGAGCCTCGATCTCGTAGAGGGTCACGGTGGGCTTGAGCGCTTCTTTCTTCACGATGCGATACATGAATGATTCTCCTTTTTGTTGAGATTCAGCGCCGTGCCGTCCGGGGAGAACGGCAGGCGGGATTCCTGGACGCAGCGCCGGGAATATGGAATGATGCTATATTTATATCATGAAAGTTTTCTTGCGTCAATGAATATCAAAATTCTGACGATGCAGGAAAACTTGCATTTACGAAAAATACTTGCAAAAAACTAAAGCAGCGTCACGCTGCGGCCCTCGGTGCTGATGAGGTCCTCCTCGCGCATCTTGCGCATCTCGCGCATCATGGCGCTGCGGTCGGCGCTGATGTAGTCGGCAAGCATGCTGAGGGAAAACGGCAGGGGGAACGTCCGGCTGCCGTGCTCGTCGGCGAGCTGCTCGAAAAAGCACAGCAGCTTTTCGCGGATGGAGCGGCAGGCGAGCACCTCGATCCGGCGGCTCAGATGCAGAGACTTTTTCGAGAGCAGTTGGAAGAGGTTCGTTACGACCTGACTGTGGCAGGCGCAGGCGTTTTCGCAGCGCTTTGTGATCTGGTCATAGCGCATGAAGATGACGCGGCAGTCCTCGCGGCACTCGATGAGCGCGCTGCCGTCGCGAAAGCCGGTGAACGCCAGCTCCTCGCCAAAGACGCTGCCCTCGTCCATGCTTTCAAGCACGGTGTGGTTGCCGTCGGCGTGCAGGCGCAGAAGCACCGCGCTGCCCGAGAGCAGCACGCCGATCATATCCTGCTGCTGCCCGCAGGTGAGGATGGTCTGTCCTGCGCTGAAGCGCTGCTCGTAAGCGCTGAAGCAGCGCAGCATATTTTCGCACGATGCTTCGTCCACACCTGTAAACAGTGCGGAATCGCGGCAGTCCATCGCTCTCCCTCCCGTAAGGCCTGCTGCTTTACCGGTGCAGCGCAGCCGTTGACCTATTGCATTATCATATACCAGAGAGGAAAAAAAGTAAATGACAATTTCGCGAAAAAATCGGACAAAAAAGCGTGCGATCCCTGTAAAAAAGCATCCGCCTTATTTGGCGGATGCTTTGTCCTTGGTTTTGCGCGCATAGTCGTAAAACACCTGCGCAATGGGCGATAAAATGCTGTTTTTGTGCTTGACGATATAGAGCTGGCGGCGGAAGCGCGAGTCGGGGAAGGGGAAGGCGAGAAGCTTTCCGAACTGAACATAGTCCTGCGCGGCGCTCTGCGCGATGAGACCGACGCCGAGACCCTCGCTGACCATCTGCTTGACGCTCTCGGTCGAGCGGATCTCGACCGCGGTGCGCAGCTGGGCGATGTCGATGCCGAGCTCATTTAAGAGTTCCTTGCCCGCCTGATACGTGCCGCTGCCCTTTTCGCGGCTGATGAACGTCTCTTCCTTGAGCTGCTTGATGGGGAAGGGCTTGCCCGCAAAGGCCTGATACTTTTCGGTGTTCGGCGTGATGAGCACCATCGGGTCGTTGGCAAAATCCTGATAGACGCATTTGTGGCTCGCCACCATCGTGCCGCAGAAGCCAATCTCTACGCTGCGCGTGGCGACGAGCTCCACGACCTTGGGACTGTCCTCCATCTGGATATTGAAGGTGATGTCCGGATAGCGGGCGCGGAAGTCCTGCAAAAGGTGCGGCAGATAATACTGGCTCGGCACCGTGGAGGCCGCGATGGAGATCGTACCCTTCATCTCCTGCGAGAAGTTGCGCAGCGCGATGGCTGCGTTCTCGCGCACCTGCAGGATCTCCTTGGCGTATTTGTAGAGGAGCTTGCCCGCGTCGGAGGGGTAGGTCTCCTTCGTGGTGCGGACGATGAGCTTGATATTCAGTTTTCTCTCCAGTGCGGAGACGTGCGAGCTGATGGTCGGCTGCGTCAGGTGCAGCAGCTCCGCGGCGCGGGAAAAGCTGCAGTTTTCCACCACGTAGACGAACGCTTCGAGCTCTTTGATATCCATATCAATGTCCATGAAGTTCCCCCGTCAGACAGGCAAAAGCAAAATGTTTTGCGTTGATAGTGCGTTGAATGCTTATTTTTTAACAGTATACACAGTTTAGCGCCGTTTGTCCAGAGAGGGAAACGGCATTTTGCAGGATTTTATGCATTTTTTGCCCGTGCGATGCACCGCGCGGGCAAAAAATGACGACTTACTGCTTGTCCTGCGCCAGCGCCTCGCCCAGCGCGATGGCGAGCTGATCGGGGCAGGAGGTATTCTTGAAGCCGCAGCGGATGCCGCGCATGCGCGCGATGGCATCCTCGGCCTTCATGCCTTCGACCAGGCGCGAAATGCCCTGAAGGTTGCCGTTGCAGCCGCCGATGACCTCTACGCTCTTGATGGTGTGGTCGTCGTTCAGCTCAATGTGCATTTCCTTGGAGCAAACGCCCTTGGTGCGGTAGTTATAAGTCATTTCTATCTCTCCTTTTCTGATAGTCCGCGCCAATCATAGCACATTCGCCCTGCGTTCGCAAGGGATGCACCGAAAAAGGAAAGAAAAAGAAGATGCGGCAATTCGGGGTGGTATTCCGCGAACAACTGTGCTATAATTATCCTGTTAGAATATTGCCATTACAGAACAAAACGCAAAAGGAGTTGTTTTTTATGTCAGTTTTGACCGCCGTTGTTCTCGGCCTTGTGCAGGGGATCGCGGAATTTTTACCGATCTCGTCCTCCGGCCATCTCGCCATCGCGGAGCATTTACTAAGCATCCAGGGCGCGAGCAACGTGCCCAACTTTTTCGACGTGCTGCTCCACCTCGGCACGCTCGTGGCGGTGTTTGCCGCTTACTGGGATGATATCCGCGATATGATCGTGGAGTTTTTCACCGGCATCGGCGACCTTGCCCATCATCGCACGCCGAACCCCGTGCCGCCTGCGCGCCGTCTCATTCTGCTCATCATTGTGGGCACGCTGCCGCTTTTCGTCATGGTGCCGTTTCGCCGTTTTTTCACGGAGCTGAGTGATAATATGTACTTTATCGGCGGCGCACTGATCGTCACGGGCATCCTGCTCTTTGCGAGCGACCGTGTGCGCCATGGCCGCAAGACGGAAAAGACCGCCACGCTGCTCGACGCGCTGCTCGTCGGTATCGGTCAGGCCATCGCGCTGTGCCCGGGCATCTCCCGCTCCGGCATGACGATCACGGCGGGCTGCTTCACGGGCTTTGAGCGCAAGTTTGCCGTGCGCTTTGCATTCCTGCTCTCCATCCCCGCGGTGTTGGGGGCGAACATCCTGACGCTCAAAGACGCGATCGACGCGGGCATCGACTTCTCCAGCGTGCCCGTGTACCTCGTCGGTGTCGTCGTCGCGGCGGTGTCGGGCTATGCGAGCATCCGCCTGCTGCGCTATGTTGCCGACAAGGGCCGTTTCGGCGCGTTTGCCTATTACTGCTGGGCCGCCGGCGTGCTGACGCTGGTGCTCACGATCCTGCACTAATTTTTGATTCTGAGGTGAACCATGGCACAACAGAAGAAAAAAACCACCACAACGAAAAAGAAAACGACGGGTTCCTCCCGCTCCTCGTCTTCCGGCAAGCGCACGGCGAAGAAGAATCAAAAGCGCCCCATCCGCCGCGAGGTCGCGGGCGCAATCCTGCTGGTGCTGGCGCTGTGCCTGGGCTTTAGCTATTTCCAGTCGGGCGCGTGGCTGCTCGATCAGCCGGCGAAGCTGTGCCGGTCGCTCTTTGGCTGGGGCTATTACCTCGTCGCGCCCGCACTGCTGCTGGGGAGCTACATTCTGCTCTTCCACCGTGGGCGGAACGTCGCGTCCTGCCTTGTCGGCACGGCGCTGCTGCCGGTCGTGTTCGGCGCGATCATGCACATCGCCCTCTGCAAAGAGAAGTATGTCAACATGGATGGCATCTTGAAGCTTCTGTGGATGAGCGGCAACGCGCTCGAGTCCGGCGGCGCGGTGTCTGCATCGCTTGCGATCATGCTGGTGCTGCTGGTGAAAAAGGTGCTGGCGATGATCCTGCTCGTTGTGCTGTTCGTCGCGTTTTTGATGATGGCGTTCCGCTTGACGCCCGCCGCCGTGATCGAGGCCGTGCGCTCGCACGAGCGCGTGCCCTATGAGCCAGTGGAGGAAGAGGACCTTCCGCCGCAGCGCACCCATGTGCCGCGCCGCAGTGCGCCGGTCCATACGCCGGACGCCGCCATCGACATTCCGCTCGACGGCGAGGAGCGCGTCATCAGGAAAAATCCCACGGGCGGCTTCTTCCGCAAGAAATCCGACAATATCAAGAGTCCCGACGAGCTGTTAGCGGGCGGAAGTGCCGCGGAGACAAAGATCGCTGCACCCGTTTCGCCTGCCGCTGCGCCGTCCGCACCCGCCAAGCCTGTGACGGTGGAGGCCGACGACTTCGACCTGCCGCCGTTTGATACAGCGTCGAGCGCGCCCGCGCCGGTCGTCCCGGCACCCGCACCTGTGATGCACACGCCGTTTGCCGCGCCCACGCCGAGCGTGCAGAGCGCACCCGTCGCCGCAGCCGCAGCAGCAACGACGGTTCCCGCCGTGCTGACCGACAAGCAGGAGGACAAGCTCCGCCGCGCCGAGGTCGATGCCGCGCGCGAGGAGGTCACGCGCGAGATCGAGGGCAGCGACGCGCAGCCCCAGCCGCCTGCATATCAGTATCCGCCCATCACGCTCTTAAAAGAGGGCAGCGTGACGAACGCCGCTGAGGCGGGCGCGGAGCTGCGCAACAACTCCCGCCGCTTGGCGCAGACGCTCACGAGCTTCGGCGTGGACGCCCAGCCGGGCGATGTGGTGCGCGGCCCGTCGGTCACGCGCTATGAGTTCACGCTCAGTCAGGGCGTGAAGCTCTCGAAGATCACAAATTTGCAGGACGATATCGCCCTTGCGCTGGGCGCGAGCGGCGTGCGCATCGCGCCCATCCCCGACAAGATCTCCGTCGTGGGTGTCGAGGTGCCGAACAAGCTTGTTTCGCCCGTCAGCATCCGCACGGTGCTCGAATCCACGGAGTTCACCACCCATCCTTCCACCACGGCCTTCGCCGTCGGCAAGGACATCAGCGGCAAGAACATTGTCGGGAATATCTCGAAGCTTCCGCACGTGCTCATCGCCGGTACGACAGGCTCCGGTAAGTCCGTGTGCACGAACTCGCTGATCGTCTCGATGCTCTATAAGTCAACGCCCGAAGAGGTGCGCTTCATCATGGTTGACCCGAAGATGGTCGAGCTTGCGCCCTACAACGGCATCCCGCACCTGCTCATCCCCGTCGTCACCGACCCGAAAAAGGCTGCGGGCGCGCTGCAATGGGCCGTGTACGAGATGATGAAGCGCTACAAGATGTTCTCCGAGCACAACGTCAAGGACCTTGCCTCCTACAATAAGGTGGCGGAGACGGACGAAACGCTCAAAAAGCTGCCGAGCGTCGTTGTCGTCATCGACGAGCTGGCCGACTTGATGCTCGTCGCGGCGAAGGAGGTCGAAGAGTCGATCTGCCGCGTGGCACAGATGGGCCGCGCCGCGGGCATGCATCTCGTCATTGCGACGCAGCGTCCGTCCGCGGACGTCATCACGGGCCTGATGAAGGCCAACATCCCGAGCCGCATCGCGTTCGCGGTCGCCTCCGCGATGGAATCGCGCATCATCCTCGACACCGCGGGTGCGGAAAAGCTCGTCGGCCGCGGCGACATGCTCTACGCCCCGCTTGGAGAGGGCAAGCCCAAGCGCGTGCAGGGCTGCTTCATCTCGAGCGAGGAGATCGAGCGCGTGGTCAACTTCGTCAAGGAAAACGGCGAGACGGACTACGACGAATCCGTCATCGACAAGATCAACGCCGCCGTCGCCGAAAAGGAGAAGGGCAGCGCCAAGGGCGGCGGCAATGCCGCACCCGAGCAGAACGCCGCCGACGATGTGGATGAGCTGCTCCCCGCCGCGATCGACGTGGTCATGGAGACCGGTCAGGCGTCCGTCTCGATGCTCCAGCGCCGCTTGAAGCTCGGCTATTCGCGCGCGGCGCGCATCGTCGACGAGATGGAGACGCGCGGCATCGTGGGCCCGTTCGAGGGCTCAAAGCCCCGCCAGCTGCTTATCACGAAAGAGCAATGGCAGGAGCTCAAGATGAAGGGCGCCTACGGCGCGACGCCGCCGGAAGCGGAAGAGCTTCCGCCGTCGGACGAGGAAAACTGAACAAAGCGAAAGCACCGAAAGCAAAACGGCTTTCGGTGCTTTTTTTGCGCGTCTCGGTTTCCATGCGCACGGGAAGCGCATAGACTGTCGGGGAAGAAAAAATGGGGGAGGAGATCGACATGGCCTATTCCGACAGGGAGCTGCTCGCACGCCTCATCGAGTGCGAGGCGGGCGGCGAGGGCGAGAATGGGATGAAAGCCGTGGCGAGCGTCGTGATGAACCGCGTGCGCTCGACGGGCGGCGAATACGCGCGCGTGGGGCAGGGCAGCATCCGCAATATCATCTTTCAGCCGGGGCAGTTCGTCTGCGCGAGCGAGACCGAGCGCGGCAGCTACAACCCGCAGAACATCTACAACATGCGCCCGACCGATATCCATTACGAGATCGCGGACTGGGCCATCGCGGGCAACCGATTGAACGGCCTTGGAACGGCGCTGTGGTTCTTTAACCCGTTTTCGCCGTCCTGCCGCGCGAATTTTCCTTCAAATGTGGGGACGTTCGTCATGCGTATCGGCGACCATTGTTTTTATAACCCCACCGCCGCGTATTACGACACCTGAGAAAAGCAAATCAGCAGCAACGGGAAAGGGAGAGGACGTTTTTATGATCCAGATGGGAAAAAGTATGCCGTGCCTTTATGAGCAGATGGTTGCCGTGCCCGCCATGGCGAGCGCGCAGCAGAGCGGCAACAGCAATAATAGCAGCAATAATAGCAGCAATAATAGCAGTAATAATAGCAGTAATAACAACAGTAACAACAACGCGAGCCAGAGCTATGAGGAAATGCTTGGAGGATCGTCGGGGGCGGGGGGCATGTCGCTCGTGCTGCAGGGCGGCGCGAGCGGGCAGTTCCAGCCCACGCCCGACAAGATCGAAGAGTCGCAGACCGTCGACAAGATGGCCTACAATTCGTGGAAGGGGATGCTCGCGCGCAACATCGGCCGCGCAGTCATCGTGAGCTTCCTCGTCGGTTCGCAGAACACGGTCGTGGCGGTCGGCACGCTGCAGGAGGTCGGAAACGACTATATCACGCTGTTCCACCCCGGCCGCAGCGCCTACATCACCGCCGACATCTACTCCATCCGCTTCGTGGAGTTCCCGCAGGGGAACAACGTGATCACACTCAACTAAAAAGGGACGCTTTCGCGTCCCTTCATTTTTGCTTTTGCGTTCGCAGACGCAAAGAATTTTGATCGTCGATCGCCGCGACCAGCGCGTGGCGATCGACACCTCTCGCTCCGCGCGTGTCGCAGCCGCCAGCGGCGGCAAGGCACAAAGCGGAGTGTGGCCTTCCTCAAAAAAGCGGCTTTACCGCTTTTTGAAGTACTTAGAATCTTCTTCTCCGCCCGCGGTAGCCGCCGTGTGCCGCGCCGCGGCGGCGGTGGCCGTAGCGACGGCGGCGGGAGAACATCGTCACATAGACGACGAGCGCGACGATCAGCAGTACGACCACGATCAACAGAATGCGGACGAGCGGCTTTGCGAAAAAGTCAGACACCCTGCGCTGCGCCGTCAGGAACCACGAGGCCGATACATCGTTCAGCGCCAAGAGGTCCGTCTCGGCGTAGACCTTACCATTGTAGGAGAGCGTCAGCTTGCCGAGCACGTCGCCCGCGGAAACGGGCGCGTCGACCGTGTCGTTCGTGAGCGTCACGGTGCGCTCAAGCATGTCGGGCTCGACGTTGTCGGGCAGAAGACAGGAGATATCCTCCGCCGCGTGGGTCGAAACGTAGCTCGCCTCGCTCGAAAGCGCGACGGGCACCTCCTGCACAAGGTCAGAGGAGGAGAGAATGTCGCGGAGGACAAAGTTGTCAAAGCCCCAGTCGAACATGCGCGACGTTTCGGAGAAGCTGCGCGTCTGGATGGTCACACCGTCCTCGAGCGTCACGCGCTCTGCGCCCAGCACCACGCTGATCATGTGGCGGCTGCCGCGCAGGGCGGACGAAATGAGGCAGTAGCCCGCCTCGGGTGTCGAGCCGGTCTTGATGCCCTGCGCGTCGCGGTACACATAACCGCGGGCGCGCCAGTTGGAAATGAGAAAGTTCGTCGAATGCAGCTCACGCGGCTTGTCGGTCATGTTCGTGGCGGGCACGGTGTAGCTCTTGGAGTTGCAGATCTCCATGAATTTATCGTGCTTCAGCGCCTCGCGCGTGATGAGGTAGAGGTCCCACGCGGTCGTGTAGTGCTGGGAGTTGTGAAGACCCGTGGCGTTGGCGAAGTGCGTGTGCTCGCAGCCAAGCTCCGCCGCGCGCTCGTTCATGCGCGCGACAAAGGCGTCGACCGAGCCGTAGAGCGTTTCGCCCAAAATGTTGCACGCCTCGTTCGCCGAGACGATGAGCATGCAGTTGAG